>BFBZ01000017.1_pt66 | contig 143274 bp, 139 predicted proteins | sample 1888401 | NCBI WGS metagenome assembly BFBZ01 (sample SAMD00112614, study PRJDB3348) | symbiont metagenome | host: Chara braunii
CTTCAAGTCATTCCGCCGACGTTACTTTTGTTATTATGCTCGCAGATTTCATCGGCAACAACATGTGACCCACTTCACAGTTCGCTGATGAATTTCGGCATTGCATGAATCCGTTCGARTGYGATGCGCCTCGAYTTCCGRCGTTACGCATGTCCTCGTCCTGAAACCGGTTCCCGCTTTGGCGAAACATGCTTTAACATCGCAACGGCACGATYGCGGGAGGGACGGGAATGGAGCCGGTACCGGCCGAGGCAGCTTCACCGGATGCCGCCGGCGCGGCCGAGCGCTACGATCTCGGCCTTTGCCTGTCGGGCGGCGGTTATCGCGCCATGCTCTTCCATGCCGGCGCGCTCTGCCGCCTCAACGAAGCCGGCCTGCTGAAGAAGCTCGACATGGTGAGCTCGGTTTCCGGCGGCTCGATCGCGGCCGGACTGCTCGCCGCGCTTTGGCCGCGGCTCACCTTCGCCGATGGCGTCGCCACCAATTTCGAGGCGCTGTATCTCAAGCGGATCCTCGCCTTCTCGCAGGTGTTCCTCGACGCGCCCTCCATCGTCAAGGGATTGCTCAACCCGTTTTCGAGCGCGCCGGCGGAGGTCGCCGCCTGCTACGAACGGCGCCTGTTCGAGGCTGCGCGGCCGATGCTGAAGGGCCTGATCGATCGCCCCTGGTTCGTGTTCTGCTCCAGCAATCTTTCGACCGGCTCGCTGTTTCGCCTGTCGCGGCGCTACATCGCCGACTACCGGATCGGCGTCGCCTACCAAGCCGACCTGCCGGTGGCGACGGCGATCGCCGCATCTTCCGCCTTCCCGCCGTTCCTATCGCCGCTCAGGCTCAACCTTGCCCAGTTCGACTGGACGACCGACAAGCAGGACCCAAGCGTCGGCCCGCCGGTTGCGGCCGGCCGCGCCGTGCTCACCGACGGCGGCGTCTACGACAATCTCGGCATCGAGCCGGCGCTGAAGCGCTGCCGCTGGCTGCTGGTCAGCGACGCCAGCGCGCCCTGGCAGGCCTCGCGGTCCGGCTACTGGAACTGGTTCTCGCAGCTTAAGCGGGTGCTCGACACGGCCGACAACCAGGTCGCCTCGCTGCGCCGGCGCGACCTCATCGCCCGTTTCCAGGCGGCCAAGGACGCCGACGACCAGGGCTCGCCCGACGATGCGACCCGGCCAGGCTACGCCGCCACCCGTGGCGTCTACTGGTCGATCGCGAGCAAACCGGGCGCGACCGAGCCGAAATTCCGGCAGAGCGCGCGCATCGCGCCGGCCGATATCGCCACCTCGCTGCATTTCCTGGGCGCCGAGGAGACGGTCGACCTCGTCAATTGGGGCTATTGCGCCAGCGACCAAGCGCTGCGCGCCTGGTACACGCCCGCGCCGCCGCCCGCCGGCAAGGGCGCGCCGCTGAAGCCCGGCGACGTCAAGCCGGGGCTTTGCGCGCGATTGTCGAAGGCGCTGATGAGCGTGTTCAAGGTGTGAGCTGCCAATCTCCCCCTCGAGGGGGAGATGTCGCCGAAGGCGACAGAGGGGGTCGCCGCGCGTGAAGCGCCAACGCCCTTTGTGCGACGTAGGGGGCGTTGGCGCTCTATGTGAGACGACCCCCTCTGGCCGCTTCGCGGCCATCTCCCCCTCAAGGGGGGAGATTGCAACCTTGGCGCAATCCAATCCGGTTCATGCCCTCCTCTGTCCATGCTAACAGAGGCGCCTTCAACCCTTCCAACGAACGGATCGAGACATGGCGGACAAGGTGGCTCTGGTGACGGCGGGCGGCAGCGGCATGGGGGCCGCAGCGGCAAGACGGCTGGCGGCGGACGGCTTCAAGGTCGGCGTGCTCTCCTCCTCCGGCAAGGGCGAGGCGCTGGGCCAGGAACTCGGCGGCTTCGGCGTCACCGGCTCCAACCAGTCGAAAGACGACCTGAAGCGCCTCACCGACGGCGCGCTGGAACGCTGGGGCCGCATCGACGTGCTGGTCAACAGCGCCGGCCACGGGCCGCGCGCGCAGATCATCGAGATCAGCGACGAGGACTGGCACAAGGGCATCGACACCTATTTCCTCAACGTCGTTCGCGCGACCCGGCTGGTGACGCCGGCGATGCAGAAACAGAAGTCGGGCGTCATCATCAACATCTCGACCGCCTGGGTGTCGGAGCCGAGCGCGATGTTCCCGACCTCGGCCGTGGCGCGCGCCGGACTTGCCGCCTTCACCAAGATCTTCGCCGACACCTATGCGCCCGACAACATCCGCATGAACAATGTGCTGCCGGGCTGGATCGACAGCCTGCCCAAGACCGAGGAGCGCCGCGACAGTGTGCCGATGAAGCGCTACGGCACCTCGGAAGAGATCGCGGCGACGATCGCCTTCCTGGCTTCGGACGGCGCGGCCTACATCACGGGACAGAGCCTGCGCGTCGATGGCGGGCTGATACGCGGGGTGTGAGGGGAGACGACGCGGCGCCCGCTCTATCCTTGTCTCGACGCAATTTCGGACGGAAAACCGCTACGCACTTTTCCTGAAATTGCCCTAGGATTGCGGGCAGCCGCAGACCTCCCGGTTGAAGCCCTGCACGCAATGATACGAGCCGCCATGCGGGCAACCGAAAATCAATGAGTAGACCGCGGACGCGGCGGCCGCCAGGAACAGCAACGCCGCAATCCCAAGAATGATCTTTTTCACGGCCGCCTCCGACCCGCGAGCGGGCCGGATGATAGCATATTGCGACGGGCTCGCGATCTTGAACGCGAACCCGCTGAATTGCCCCGCGGCTCTAGTCGTCCGTCTCCGGCGTGGTGGTGGAAGTCCCATCGGTCTCGGTGTCGGAGCCACCCGTGCCGGTCGTGCCGGTGCCGGTGCCCGTGCCGGTTGTGCCTCCCTGGTCGTCGTTGTCGTCGCCCTGGTCGTCCTGCTTTTCGCCGCTGTGGCTGCCGGAGGTGCCGCCGCTGCTGTGGCTGTCGCCGCCTTCGTGGTCGCCGCCACCATTGCCGCCATTGCCACCCTCGCCGCCGTCGCCACCGCCGCCGCCGCCACTACCGCCGCTTCCGCCCTCGGACTCGGCATGGGCAGCGGCCGGAACGAGCTTGGCCGAACCGTCCAGCGTCAGGTGATAGGGCGCGATGGTGAGCATCAGCGCGGTCGACGCGCGCAGCATAAGCCAGGCGAGCCGGTTGAAGGGAAGTTTGGTCATCGATTCTCTCCTCGTCGCCCCAGCCGCTTCGTCTCGGCCGGATGGTCCGCCTGTGAATCAAGGCGGAACCGGTCGGTTGACGGCGGCAGAATCCGCGTCTTGCCGTCATGCCGGAAGCGGCCCACGACCCCTGCCTTGCCCGGCCGGACCTTTTTGCCGACCTTGCGGGACCAAGGTCGTAGGGGCGGCTGAGCTTTGGATGAAAGCGCTGCGATTCCTAGGCAARAWYTTTACCTCGCCTTAACCAAGYGMTTGGAATCCTTTGGATTTTCATTGACCTGGCGCCRCYGGGTTCCYGCCCATGAAAACGCGCTGCCGCGCAWTTGGCCGCTCTTGCCGGCCAGCGGCGTCGCTTTGTTTGCAGCCGAAAAACAAAGTGATCCCAGGCTGCCTTCAAATCGCGCACGGCGTCGGGTTTGTTCCGGCCCGAACGAGAGATGGAGAGGTCGATGAAACCGTTCGTACTTGCCCTTGCCGGCGCCATGTTGTTGCCCTTGCCCGCGGTCCGGGCCGCACCGATGCTTGCCGCGCCGGCCAGAGACAGGCTGGTCCACGAGGCGGATGTGAGATGCGCTTATTTGACCGAGGACGGCTACTGCGTGCGGCCGCACAAGGCGCACAAATACAAATATTGGAAACACCGGCACCACCAGCGGCGGATCTACGAGACCTACGAGCAACAACTGCCGGACGAGTATGACTGGCGCTATCGGCGTCAACGGCCGATCATCCGGGTCATACCGAGCTATCCGCAGGACGAAGGCAACTGGGACGACTGGAACAACTGAGCAGAGGCGCCCGGGGCCGCAAACGGCGCCTCGCTCATCGCGAAATCGAATGCAACAATCTCACGACAAGAACGATTGTCGCTCGTGCAACGTGGCCGAGATGGCGGCAATGCCATCCTCGATCTCGCGCTTGCTCGCAAGGATCGCGTCGGGCGCGGCGCCTTCGACCATCGATCGCAAAAGGTCGGCCTGGCCGACGAGGACCGCGTCCTTGTCGGCCAGCGCGGCCAGCGTGGGGGCTTCCTGCCGATAGCGTTGGGTCATCCGGTCGTTTTCCGGCACCGGCTGATGACGGATCAGCCCTTCGAGCGCGCCGACCTCGCGTCCCAACCGTTCGAGCGCCTGGGCATTSGCGACGRTTGCCGCATCGGGGAACGGATTGGCCCGYGAGGGCGGCYGRATRTTCTCGCGGCGGTAYCGGCTCTCRGCMTCGTCSAGRGCCGCSCGGGCGCGCCCGAGCAGCGAGCAYGCCATCTGGCGTACCCGCTGGTCGTCGGCGCGSAGCTGGTTTTCCTGGCGGTAGAAATTGTAGCCGTAGCCGTAGAACAGGTTGATGCCGACCTGCGCGAGCGGACCGACCTCGTAGAAGCGGCTCATCTCGTCGCGCCCACTTCATCGCCGAGCGGGTAGAAGCCCGTAGGCTGGCCGCCGATCTGGAAGGGCACGCCGGCCGCCGCGTTGGGCGCCGAAACCAGCCCCTTGTCGGCCATGCGCAGCGCCAGATAATAGCGGACCGCCTCGATCGGGGTCAGCCCGATCGCCTGCAGCGAGATCAGCTCGCGCATGCGCTCGTCGCGCGGCATGATGAGGACCTTGAGGTCGTTGAGCATGATGCCGTAGACCTTGAGGAAATCGGTGAGGTGCGCCTTCACCGCCTCGCGGACATCGCTGATCCGCTCGTTGACGTTCTCCATCTTGGTGACCTGGATGATCTGGTTGATCGCCTGCTCGATGGCCGGTCCGGCATAATCGGCGATTTCCTTSGTATCGATCACCGCCCCTGCGAAAGGCATGTGCGTGATGAGGTCGAGCGCTTCCTGCTTGCTGTCGATGTGGATGTAATAATCCACCACATAGGACATCTCCGCCATCTCGGCGCTGGTCGCGACGCCCTCGTTGCGCACCAGGAGCTTGGAGCGATTGATGTAGATGACCTCGTAGACCCAGGGCGACGACCCGCCGAAGAAACCCTGCACGACCGACCCGACCAAGGGCTTGTCCGGGGTCTGGAGCTGGTATTGGCCGGTCTCGTAGACGTTGAGAACCGCGCCGCGCGACTTCAGGATGCAGAAATGGTTGCTTTCGACGGTCAGCAGCGAGCCCGAAACGATGCTCTCGTCGACGATCTTCATCGCCACGGTCCTGGTGCCGAGCGCGTCSGTGCCRTCGCGCTGCARCGACGTGATTACCTGCCTGGTGATCGCCATTTCCATCCCTCCTTTGTTGCGGCACGGCTTGCGTGCCAGATGCCGGTCGACTTTCCTGGAATTGCCTAACGTGGCGAACAGAGGCCCTTGCCCCTGAACGATTGCTGCAGCCGGGCGGTCCGGTCGCTGCGCTGCCGGTAGCCGGCATCGCCGTCGAGCAGATACTTGGCCCGTTGCCTYGCGGGCGCCTGCGGTGAGGTCTTCTTCGACACCTGCTTGGTYGGCTCCATCGCCACGACAGCCCTGTGGCGAACCTCGGCCCGGGCCTTGAAGCCGACCTCGGCCCGTGCCTTGGGATCGTGCATGGCCCGGCTGACTGCCTGCTCGATCAGTTCCTGGCTTTTTCCGCCGAGGAGGCTCGAGACCACGTCGGCGATTTCGTCCCGTTGAGCGTCAGTCGGCAGGGGCCGCGGAGAGGCGCGTTGGCCTGCATCCGGTTGAACGACTTTTCCCCGGCGCAGAGTCTTGCTCAGCGACCGCCAGACGATGAATGCGAGGACGAGTAAAAACAGAATATGCGACATGGAAAAACCCGATCAATTCGGAATGGCAACGAGGCGCTACGATGTATTGGCGCCAAGTCTTCCTTGTTGCGTTTTACAAATCGCCGTTCTTGGCCAGCCCCACTCAGTCTGGATTGAAGATATTGGAACCTGCCAGCGCGCCTCGTGTCGCCCTGGAAAGTCCACTCTCAAGCATCGATAAGTTGTGCCCTGGATTCCGCCCCTGGCGGATCGATGGCGGCTCCGGAGTGTCCGCCGAACCACCCGCCGTCCCCTCCCCCGTGCCTCGTCAAAACATCCATTCTCCGGACATAGCTGTCCAGCAAACTAGTGGATGGGCAATGCTGTGCTGTTGATAGGGGAAGTCTCAGGTGTCGCCTATACACAATATCGAGAGGCATTCGCGGCAAGGATCTTACGGCCAGGATCCCGGTCTGTTGCCGGTCTTGTCGGCGCTCGGTGTCGGCGCTCGGCGACATCGCAACTTTCCGCGGCCGTCTTTGTGACCGCAAGCTGCGATTGCCGCATTGCACAATCCCAGCGCTTCGACATAGTGAGGCATGGCCCGACCTGCACTCGCCGTTCTGGTGATCGACGAAAACCGCATCCGCGCCTCGATCATCGAGGCGGGCCTGCGCGAGGCCGGCCATGAGCGGGTGACCGTTATCCATGATGTCGCCGGCATTGCGCGCCGCATCGCCGAGATCGAGCCGGACGTCATCGTCATCGAYCTCGAAAACCCCAACCGYGACATGCTGGAGAACATGTTCCAGCTCTCGCGCGCGGTGAAGCGGCCGATAGCCATGTTCGTCGACCGCTCCGACCAGGCCTCGATCGAGGCGGCGGTCGAGGCCGGCGTGTCGGCCTATGTCGTCGACGGCTTGCGGCAAGAGCGCGTCAAGCCGATCCTCGACATGGCGGTGAGCCGCTTCAACGCCTTTTCGCGCATGGCGCGCGAGCTCGAGGAAGCGCGCAGCGAGCTGGAGAACCGCAAGCTGATCGACCGCGCCAAGGGCATCTTGATGAAGTCGCGCGGCCTCTCCGAGGAGGCCGCCTACACGCTTCTGCGCAAGACGGCGATGAACCAGAACCGCAAGATCGGCGAGATCGCCCAGAGCCTGGTGACGGCCGCCGGACTGCTTGCGCCGCCGGAGGATGAATGAGCATGACCGCCGCGCATGAAATCACCGCCGGCTTCATGCCGCTTTTCGACAGYGCCGTGCTGGTCGTCGCGCGCGAGATGGGCTTTTCGGCCCGCGAGGGCATCGAGCTCAAGCTGCAGCGCGAGACGTCCTGGGCCAACATTCGCGACCGCATCGCCATCGGCCATTTCGACGTCGCCCATATGCTGGGGCCGATGCCGCTCGCCTGCAGCCTCGGCCTGACGCCGATCGCCTCCGACACCATCGTGCCGTTYTCGCTCGGCCTGGGCGGCAACTGCGTCACCGTCTCCAACGYCGTRTGGGAYGGCATGGTGGCGCATGGCGCCGAACCGGATCTCGACCCRGCRCGCGCCGGCGCRGCGCTTGGGGCATTGATCCGTGAGCGCGCGGCGGCCGGTCGCGAGCCGTTGCGCCTTGCCGTCGTCCATCCGCATTCCGGGCACAATTACGAATTGCGCTACTGGCTTGCCGCCTGCGGTATCGATCCTTCGACCGAGATCGAGATCGTCATCGTGCCGCCGCCCTTCATGGCCGATGCGCTGGCCGCCGGCCGCATCGACGGCTACTGCGTCGGCGAACCCTGGAACAGCGCTTCGGTCGCTGCCGGAACGGGCCGCATCGTCACCGTCAAGGCGCTGCTCTGGCGCAACAGCCCGGAGAAGGTGATCGGCGCGCGCAAGAGCTGGGCGGAAGCGAACCCGGATGCGTTGGCGGCGCTGCTGAGGGCGCTGCATCACTCCGCGCGCTGGTGCCAGGACCCCCAAAACCATGCCGAACTAGCAGCGCTGATGGCAGGGCCCCGCTTCCTCGGCCTCCCCGCTTCGGTGCTGATGCCGATCCTCACCGGCCGGCTGAAGCTCGGCGGCGGCGCGGAGCGAGCGATCGATGATTTCTTCGTGCCGTTCGACAAGGCCGCGAACTTTCCCTGGAAGAGCCACGCGCTGTGGTTCTACACGCAGATGGTGCGCTGGGGCGATATCGCGCACACGCCCCGGAACCTCGCCATTGCCCGGGATTGCTACCGGCCCGACCTCTACCGCGCGGCGCTGAAGCCGCTTGGCGTGGCCCTGCCCGGCGCCAACGCGAAAGTCGAGGGCGCGCTGCGAGCGGCGACGCCGGTCGGCTCGGCCGGGGCGAGCCTCGTGCTCGGTCCGGACGGTTTCTTCGACGGCCAGATCTTCGATCCGGACCGGATCGACGCCTATATTGCCGCCCAGAAATCGGCGGGCGCGCGGGACTGATCGTTTCGTCGCCATTCTTGTGCATTGCACAAAAATTATGCGGGTCGCTCGCGCAGCTGACCAATGTTTGATCGCGTCGGCGATTGGCCCGGTGATCGACCATTTCTTCTATCTAATTGACTTCTCTTGATTTTCTCTCCCACATCCAAACTGGCACGCTTCGTGCTTTGAATTGATCGAGCCCCTCTCGGGCAATGAAACAGGCGTCCAATGGCGGGCGCTCCAGGCAAAGCTGCCGCTCAGGTCGACGCGCGATCCCGGATGTACGGACGCGAGGGGCCTGGACGGCAGCTTTTCTTTTTTGGCCGACAGGCAACCGACGAGGCGGATCAGCCCAATGGAGACGACGATGACGAAACGGATCGGAACCGCCCCTTCGCTGAAGGATTTCATGCGCCGCGACTTCCTCCTCGGCAGCGCGCTGACGGCGGCGCTGTTCATTGCCGCGCTGCTGCTGTTTCCCCCCGGCGCCGAGCCCGAGGGCAAGGCCCCCGAAGTGACCGTGGCGGTCGCGCCGCGCTGACAATCGACCAACAGACGCGGTGCCTGTCTCGCCGCGAACCGGAGCCCAAGATGACCGCAAACCTCGCAACCGCGCCCAGCCAGGACAATGCTCCCCGGCAGGCGCTCGTGATGTCCACCATCGCCTTCACCGTCTGTTTCGCGGTGTGGACGATCTTCGCAATCATCGGTGTCCGCATCAAGCAGGAGCTTGGGCTGAACGAGACGGAATTCGGCCTGCTCGTCGGCACGCCGATCCTCACCGGCTCGCTCGTGCGCATCGTGCTCGGCATCTGGACCGACCGCTTTGGCGGGAGGCTGGTCTATACGGCGACCATGCTTGCAGCCGCGGTCGCGACCTTCCTGCTGGCTTACGCGCATAGTTACGGCCAGATGCTGGTCGCGGCACTCGGCGTCGGGCTCGCCGGCGGCTCCTTCGCCGTCGGCGTCGCCTATGTCTCGCGCTTCTTCCCCGCCGGCAAGCAGGGCACCGCGCTCGGCATCTTCGGTGTCGGCAATGTCGGTGCCGCGGTCACCAAGTTCCTGGCGCCGCTGGTGCTGCTCGCCTGGGGCTGGCAGTCGGTGGCCGAGATCTGGGCGGCGGCGCTTGCCGTCATGGCGGTGATCTTCTGGTTCACGACCGGCGACGATCCGGTCATCCGCGAGCGCCGCGCCGGCAAGGCGACGCCGGCGAAAAGCTTCTGGCAGGAGTTCGCGCCGCTGAGGAACCTGCAGGTCTGGCGCTTCTCGCTCTACTATTTCTTCTGCTTCGGCGCGTTCGTGGCGCTGTCGCTGTGGCTGCCGCGCTACCTGATCGGCGTCTACGGCTTCGGCATCGCCACGGCCGGCATGATCGGCGCCGCCTACTCGATCCCCGCGAGCGTCTTTCGCGCCTATGGCGGCGTGCTTTCGGACCGTATCGGCGCCCGCACCGTGCTCTACTGGACCTTGACGGTCTCTGCCGTCGCGACTCTCGTCCTGTCCCTCCCCTCGGCGGACTACGTCGTGCGCGGCATCAGCGGGCCGATCGCCTTCCATTTCGAGATCGGCCCGCTCGCCTTCATCGTCGTGGCCAGCGTGCTCGGCTTCTTCATGAGCCTCGGCAAGGCCGCCGTCTACAAGCACATCCCGGCCTACTATCCGCAGAGCGTCGGTGCGGTCGGCGGCGTGGTGGGCATGATCGGCGGCCTCGGCGGTTTCATCCTGCCGATCGCCTTCGGTGCGCTGAACGACCTCACCGGCGTCTGGTCGAGCTGCTTCATGCTGCTCTTCCTGATTGTCGTCGGCTGCCTTGCCTGGATGCATTTCAGCATCCGCCGCATGGAGCGCGCGGCGGCCGCGCAAGCCGCAACACTTTCCTACGCGGCAGAGTGAGACGGAGCGGATCAGCACAATGACAGAGAAACTCGTCATCATCGGCAACGGCATGGCCCCGGGGCGCATGCTGGAACATCTGCTGGAAAAGGCGCCGGGCCGCTACCAGGTCACCATCTTCAACGCCGAGCCGCGGGTGAACTACGACCGCATCATGCTCTCGCCGGTGCTCTCAGGCGAAAAGGCTTATGAAGAAATCATCATCCATGGCGACGGCTGGTACATCAAGCACGGCATCACGCTCTACAAGGGCCACCGGATCGTCGCCATCGACCGGGCGGCGAAGACCATCACGTCCGACCACGGCGTCACCGAGCCCTATGACAAGCTGGTGATCGCCACCGGTTCCGTGCCATTCATCATTCCGGTGCCGGGCAACAACCTGCCCGGCGTTTTGACCTACCGCGACCTTGACGACGTGCAGGCCATGCTGCTTGCCGCCCAGTCGCGCGCCAAGGCCGTGGTCATCGGCGGCGGCCTGCTCGGGCTCGAGGCCGCGGCCGGCCTCAAGGCGCAGGGCATGGACGTCACCGTGCTKCATGTGATGCCGACGCTGATGGAGCGCCAGCTCGATCCCGCCGCCGGCTATCTCCTGCAGCGCGCGGTGGAGGAGCGCGGCATCAAGGTCATCACCAAGGCCAACACCCAGGCGATCGCCGGCAACGGCAAGGTCGAGCGCGTGGAACTCGCCGACGGCACGGTCGTGCCGGCGACGCTGGTGGTGATGGCCGCGGGCATCAGGCCGAACGCGGCGCTCGCAAAAGAGGCGGGCATCGCCGTCAATCGCGGCATCGTCGTCGATGCCGGCATGCGCAGCAACGACCCCGACATATTCGCGCTCGGCGAATGCGCCGAAGTGGGCGGCATGGTCTACGGACTGGTGGCGCCGCTTTACGAGATGGCCCGCGTCGCGGCGGCCCAACTGGCCGGCGACGAGAGCGCCGCCTTCGTCCACTCGGACACGCCGACCAAGCTCAAGGTYACCGGCATCGAACTGTTCTCGCTGGGTGACTTCGCGRACGGCGATGACCGGCAGGAGATCGTGCTGCGYGAYGCCTCCGCCGGCGTATACAAGCGCCTGGTGCTGAAGGACGACCGCATCATCGGCACGGTGCTTTACGGCGAGACCTCCGATGGCGCCTGGTTCAACGAYCTCAAGAAAAAGCAGACCGACATTTCGRMSATGCGCGACACCCTGATCTTCGGCCAGTCCTACCAGGGGGGCGCCCCCCTGGACCCTATGGCGGCCGTTGCAGCCTTGCCGGATGATGCGGAAATCTGCGGCTGCAACGGCGTCTGCAAGGGAAAGATCACCGGCGCGATCAAGGGCGCGGGGCTGACTTCGCTCGACGACGTGCGCGCCCACACCAAGGCGTCCGCTTCCTGCGGCTCCTGCACCGGGCTGGTCGAGAAGCTGATGGTGCTGACCATCGGCGACAAATACAACCCGGCCGCAGTGCAGCCCATGTGCTCCTGCACCGGCCTCGCTCATGACGAGGTGCGCCGGCTGATCAAGGCCAAACGGCTGAAGACAATTCCCGCCGTCATGCAGGAGCTGGAGTGGAAGACCTCCTGCGGCTGCGCCAAATGCCGGCCCGCGCTCAACTACTATCTCGTCTGCGACTGGCCGGACGAATATGCCGACGACTACCAGTCGCGCTTCATCAACGAGCGCGTCCACGCCAACATCCAGAAGGACGGCACCTATTCGGTGGTGCCGCGCATGTGGGGCGGGGTGACAAGCGCCGCCGAACTGCGCGCCATCGCCGACGTCGTCGACAAGTTCGAGATCCCGATGGTCAAGGTCACCGGCGGCCAGCGCATCGACATGCTGGGCATCCGCAAGGAGGACCTGCCGGCGGTGTGGGCCGATCTGGGCAAGGCCGGCTTCGTCTCCGGCCATGCCTATGCCAAGGGGCTGCGCACGGTGAAGACTTGCGTCGGCTCGGACTGGTGCCGCTTCGGCACGCAGGATTCGACCGGCCTCGGCGTGCGCATCGAGAAATTCATGTGGGGTTCGTGGACGCCGGCCAAGGTCAAGATGGCGGTGTCGGGCTGCCCGAGGAACTGCGCCGAGGCGACATGCAAGGATGTCGGCGTGGTCTGCGTCGATAGCGGTTTCGAGATCCACTTCGCCGGAGCAGCCGGCCTCGACATCAAGGGCACCGAGGTGCTCGGCCTGGTCAAGACCGAGGACGAGGCGCTGGAGCACATCGTAGCGCTGGTCCAGATGTATCGCGAGCAGGCCCGCTACCTCGAGCGCATCTACAAATGGGCCAGGCGCGTCGGCATCGACGAAATCAAGCGCCAGATCATGACGGATGGCGAAAAGCGCCGTGCCTATTTCGAGCGCTTCGTCTTCTCGCAGAAATTCGCCCAGGTCGACCCGTGGTCGGAGCGCGTCTCCGGCAAGGACAAGCACGAATTCCGGCCGCTGGCGTCGGTCGGTTTCGCGGAGGCGGCAGAATGACGGAAAGGCTGGCGCCATCCACCCCCCTCTGTCCTGCCGGACATCTCCCCCTCAAGGGGGGAGATCGGATGTCATTTCGGCTTTCGCCAATCCCCAGCGCTGCTCGATGGGTGCTGCCCGCGAAGCTGCCGATCTCCCCCCTTGAGGGGGAGATGGCCGGCAGGCCAGAGGGGGGTGCCTGGGCGGATTCAGATCAAGCAAAGGCAYCCCAATGAACTGGATATCGATCGGCTCYCTCTCCGACATCCCGCGCCGCGGCGCGCGTTGCGTCGATACCCCGCAAGGCAAGATCGCCGTGTTCCGCACGGCGGACGACCAGGTCTAYGCCATCGACGACCACTGCCCGCACAAGGGCGGGCCGCTCAGCCAGGGCATCGTCCACGGCGCRGCGGTTACCTGCCCGCTGCACAATTGGGTGATCTCGCTGGAGACCGGCAAGGCGCTCGGCGCCGATGAGGGCACGGTGCGCACCATTCCGGTGAAGCGGGAGGGCGAGCGCCTGCTGCTTGCGCTCGACGCGCTGGCCAGCCGCGCGGCCTGAACCCATGGAGATCGAAGAAGCACGYGAGGTGAGGACCACCTGCCCCTATTGCGGGGTAGGCTGTGGCGTGCTGGCGAAGGTCGCCGCGGACGGCGAGGTGTCCGTCCGTGGCGACCCCGCCCATCCCGCGAATTTCGGCCGGCTTTGCTCCAAGGGATCGGCCCTGGCCGAGACCGTCGGTCTCGATGGCCGGCTGCTGCATCCGCAAATCGGCGGCCGTCGCACCGGCTGGGACGAGGCGCTCGACCTCGTCGCCTCGACTTTCACGCGCACCATCGCCGAACATGGTCCCGACGCGGTCGCCTTCTATGTGTCGGGACAGTTGCTGACCGAGGATTACTACGTCGCCAACAAGCTGATGAAAGGTTTCATCGGCTCGGCCAATATCGACACCAATTCGCGGCTCTGCATGGCGTCCTCGGTCGCCGGCCACCGCCGCGCCTTCGGGTCCGACACGGTGCCGGGCTGCTACGAGGACCTGGAACTGGCCGACCTCATCGTGCTGGTCGGCTCCAACCTCGCCTGGTGCCATCCCGTGCTCTACCAGCGCATCGCGGCGGCGCGCGAGAAGCGGCCTGAGATGAAGATCGTGCTGGTCGACCCACGCCGCACCATGACGGCCGATATCGCCGATCTGCATCTGGCGATCGCGCCCGACGGCGACACGGCGCTGTTTTGCGGCCTGCTGGCCTATCTCGGCGCGAACGGCGCGTTGGATCGCGACTGCATCGCCGCGCGCACAAACGGCTTCGAGGAGGCGCTGGCGGCGGCAGGCGCGCTCGATCTTGCCGGCATCCGCGCCGCCACCGGCCTGGGCGAGGACGAACTCCTTGGCTTCTACCAGCTGTTCGCCGCGACGGACAAAACGGTGACCGTCTACAGCCAGGGCGTGAACCAGTCGTCGCAAGGCACCGACAAGGTCAACGCCATCATCAACTGCCATCTCGCAACCGGCCGGATCGGCAGGCCCGGGACCGGGCCGTTCTCGGTCACCGGCCAGCCCAATGCCATGGGCGGCCGCGAAGTGGGGGGCCTGGCCAATATGCTCGCCGCTCACATGGAGATCGAGAACCTCGCGCATCGGGATCGCGTGCGCCGCTTCTGGGACGCGCCCGCAATCGCCGAGCGGCTGGGCCTGAAGGCGGTCGACATGTTCAAGGCGGTGGCCGACGGGCGCATCAAGGCGCTGTGGATCATGGCCACAAACCCGGTCGATTCGATGCCGGACGCCGATGCGGTTCAGGCCGCGATCAGGGACTGCCCCTTCGTCGTGGTGTCGGATGTTCTGGAGGCTACCGACACCATGCGCCACGCCCATATCCGGCTTCCGGCGACCGCCTGGGGCGAGAAAGACGGCACCGTCACCAATTCCGAGCGCCGCATCTCCCGCCAGCGCGCCTTTCTGCCGCCGCCGGACGAGGCAATGCCTGACTGGTGGATGGTGGCCGAGGTGGCCAAGCGTATGGGTTTCGGCGAAGCGTTCGCCCATGGCGCGCCAGCGAAGATCTTTGCCGAGCACGCTGCCCTGTCGGGGTTCGAAAATGACGGGACGCGGGATTTCGATATCGGGGCTTATGCCGGGGTGGATGCGGAAAGTTACGAAGGGATGACGCCATTCCAATGGCCCGCGCCGAGCCAAGGCACCCCCCTCTGGCCTGCCGGCCATCTCCCCCTCAAGGGGGGAGATCAACCGTCGCGCGCGCTTTCGCCAATCTCCAGCGCTGGAAAAGGAGCGCCGAGTCCGAAGCTACCAATCTCCCCCCTTGAGGGGGAGATGGCCGGCAGGCCAGAGGGGGGTGCCCAGGCTGGACTTCAGCCGGAGGATGGCGGATCGACTGGGCGCCAGCCCGTCCGTTTCTTCTCCAGCGGCAACTTCTACACCCCGAATGGCAAGGCTCGCTTCATCCCCATCCGCCCCACGTCGGAAACCCGCACCACCACCGACTTTCCGCTCGTGCTCAACACCGGCCGCGTGCGCGATCACTGGCACACCATGACGCGCACCGGCAAAAGCCCACGGCTCTCGCAGCACATCGCCGAGCCCTTCATCGAAATCCATCCGGAAGATGCGCGCCTTTACGGCATCGGCGACGCCGACATCGTGCGCGTGGAAAGCCCGCGCGGCGCGGCACTCGTGCGCGCCTTGGTGACCACCCGACAACGCCCGGGCAGCGTCTTTTCGCCGATGCACTGGACGGATCAGTTCGCCTCGCGCGCCCGGCTCGACGCGCTCACCACGCCGCTGACCGATCCGACCTCCGGGCAGCCGGCGCTGAAGCATGTCGCCGTGCGCGTCGAGAAATTCGCCGCCAAAGCCTTTGGCTTTGCCGTGACGCAGCAATTGCCGGAAACCATCGCCGCCGACTACTGGGCGGTCGCCCGCTGCAAAGGGGGCTGGCGGTTGGAACTCGCCCTTGCCGACGACGAAGTCGACTGGATGGCGTTCGCGGCCGCTTTGTTCGGTGCCGCGCCCACAGCCGAGATGCTTGCCTATCACGACCGCGACGCTGGCCAGCACCGCATCGCCGCATTCGATGGCGCGCGGCTTTGCGGCGCATTGTTCGTCGCGCCAGGGCCGGTCGCGGTGTCGCGCGGCTGGGCGAGCGGGCAGCTCGAAGCGCTCCATGCCGGCCCGCGCGAGCGCTTCCGCGTCGTCGCCGGCCGCGCCGGCGCCGACCGGCCCGACATCGGCGCCACCGTGTGCTCCTGCTTCGGCGTCGGCGCCAATCAGATCGCCGCGGCGGTGGCATCGGGCCGCGGGACCGTCGAGGCCATCGGCGAGACGCTGAAAGCCGGCACGAATTGCGGCTCGTGCCGCGCGGAAATCCGCGCCATCATTGCGGCAGAAAGAATGCAGGCGGCCGAGTGAGAGGCGTCGGTTCCGCCCGGCATCGGTAGCGAGCGACGGCGGCAAGCGAGGCGCAAATGTCGGCGACCGTCGCGTCGTGCCTCCAGCATGGCGGCCGAGCTGTCCGCACCGGCTACAGACAAGGCGTCGGTGTTTCAGGTACAGTCGCACCGGATGCGACAATCGTCCAGGGAGGACATCGAGGTGAACGAAGACGCCGCCGGCCCGAGATCGCTCGCGGAGATCGCCAGCTATCATGCTCATATCTACTATGACGGGCAGACCGAGCGGCAGCATGCCGAATGGCTGCGCCTTCGCATCGGCGAGCGGTTCCGCGTGCGCCTGGGCAATTGGCACGACCAGAAGGTCGGCCCGCATGAGCAGGCCATGTACCAGGTGTCGTTCGCGAACGAGATTTTCGCTTCGCTGGTTCCGTGGCTGATGCTGAACCATCGGGGCTTGAGCATCCTCATCCACCCGAACACGACCAACCCCAAGCGCGACCATCTGGTCGACCCGATCTGGATAGGCCGGCCGCTGACCGTGAACGGCGAACCCCTTCCGGACGATGACGAGGCGGAAGCGGCGCTGCCGCCCAACACCAACCCGTCCCTGCCGGCATAGCGGCTCCTGACGCTGCGGCGCCTTGCCGATTTCGAACCTTCGCTTCAGATGCAGAAGGCCCGGCCGCGGAAAATGCATCCATTCGCGGCAGCCTGCATAATCTTTTGGCAGAAAGCCTCGCGATATTAAGTAAAATTGGCGAAGCCTCGCGCCATAATTGTATTAGCTATAGCTTATTCTATTCGCGCGAAGTATTCGACGAGAAGATAAATTATTTTTCTCTGTACTATTTGCTTATTCGCTGGAACGATAGCCCGGGTTGTATGTTAGKTTGGAGCGGKCGCTCGAACTTGCATCGAGCGATCCGGGCGGGGCCAGGCAYCACGAGGAAGGATTGTCCGATGAGCTTCGTCGTCAACGCCGTAGGCGTTCCCCTKYMCTATAGYGGCSCTTCCACCCATTGGTTCTCGGCGGCSGGGGCCGGGCCGAACYTGTACGGCACCTCCGGAAACGACACCTTCTACGGAGCATCCGGCGTCAATGTCACCATGTACGGGGGCGCCGGCGATGACATCTATTACCTTTACGGGCCGGGCAACAAGGTGGTCGAGTATCCCGGGCAAGGCATCGACACGATCAACACCTGGATGAACTATACGCTGCCGGACAATGTCGAGAACCTCGTCGTCACCAACGCCCACAACTATGCCTTCGGCAATGCGCTGGACAACATCATCACGGCCACGGCGGGCGGCCAGACGCTGGACGGCGGCGGCGGCAACGATGTCCTGATCGATGGCGGCGGCGGCGCCGACACCTTCATCGTCTCGAAGGGCAACGGGAGCGACTCGATCGTCAATTTCGCCTCGAACGATACCGTGCGCCTCGACGGCTACGGGTTCACGTCGTTCGATGCCATCCACGCCGCCATGGTACAGGCGGGACCCAATGTGGTGCTGAACCTCGGATCGGGCGAGATCCTCGAGTTCAAGAACATGACCATCGACAAGCTGCAGCCCAACCAGTTCGAGCTGCCGATCGACAAGTCCGGCATGACGCTGTCCTTCAGCGACGACTTCAACTCGCTCAGCCTCTGGAACGGCCATAACGGCATCTGGGATACAAACTTCTGGTGGGGGGCGCCGAACGGCAGCACCCTGACCCGCAATGGCGAGCTGCAATGGTACATCGACGCCAATTACGGCCCGACCAGCTCGGTACATCCGTTCAGCGTGCAGAACGGAATTCTCACGATCACCGCGGCGCCGACGCCGGCCGACATCAAGCCTCTCATCAACAACTACGAATACACGTCCGGCCTGCTGACCACGCACGACTCCTTTTCCCAGACCTACGGCTATTTCGAGATGCGGGCCGAGTTGCCCACGTCGGCCGGGACCTGGCCGGCCTTCTGGCTTCTCCCCGAAAACGGTTCCTGGCCTCCGGAGCTCGACGCCATGGAAGCGCGCGGCCAGGATCTGAACACGCTCTACATGACCGCGCATTCGAACGCCACTGGCCAGCACACGGTGGTTTCGTCCACGGTCAATGTCATGGACACCGGAGGCTTCCACACCTACGGCGTGCTGTGGACGCCGGACGAGCTCGTCTGGACCTATGACGGCATGGAGGTCGCCAAGGCAGCCACGCCGGCCGACATGCACAGCCCCATGTACATGCTGGTCGATCTCGCGGTCGGCGGTTTCGCCGGCGCGCCGCCCGATCATCTCGCCACGCCGGCCGAGATGAAGATCGATTACATCCACGCCTATACGCTGAACGCCGTGCAGACGAACCCCCTGATCATGACCAGCAGCGCCACCACCATCACGCACAGCAGCGCCACGCACAGCATCGCCAACAGCACACTGCACGGTGGTTCCGAGTTTGGGGACCATGCGTAAGATCSGGCGACCGGTTCGATGTCCTGKAATCATGCAGTAGCGGGGAATGCGGGAATGGTGAGACCGTCGAGCCTGCGGGCGATCTTCCTGCGCGCCATCGCCGATGTCGGGCTGTTCTCGCTGCTGATCAACATCCTGCTCCTGGTGATCCCGCTCTACCTGTTGCAGGTCTATGACCGCGTGCTGCCCTCCTCCAGCGTCGAGACGCTGCTTTACCTGTCGGCCATAGCGGTTGCCGCGCTGGCCTTTCTCGGCTTCCTGGACGCGGTCCGCGCCATCTACACGCAGCGCGTCGCGGCGACCGTCGACAGGACGCTGGGGGCGAGGACATTCGCCGCCTCGCTCGGCGCTGGATATGCGGGCGGCGCCCTGTCGCCGCTGCGCGACCTTGCCTCGGTTTGCTCCTTCATCCGCTCGCGCGGCGTGGCGGTGCTGTTCGACCTGCCTTTCGCTCCGCTCTTCCTCGCCCTGCTCTATCTCATCCATCCGGTGCTGTTCTGGCTGACGCTTGCCGGCGCCGCGCTGCTCTTCGTGCTGGTGATGGCAAACCAGCTCGCCATCGGCCGCAACGACGCCCTCTCCAGCGAACGCACGGCGCTGGCCAGCCAGTCGGAGCAGGCCTTCATCCGCAATGCCGAAACGCTGCGCGCCATGGGCATGGTCGGGAACGCCGCGCGTGCATGGCGACAGCATGTCGGCGAAGCGCTCACGCTGCACGACCGCTCGTCGAGCGCCAATGCGATCTTCAGCGGAACCTCGCGGGCCCTGCGTATGATGCTGCAGCTGGCGATACTGGGCGCCGGCGCCTGGCTCGTGCTGCAAGGCCAGATGACGGCGGGCATGATCTTCGCCTCCTCGCTGGTGTCGGCGCGGGCGCTGCAGCCGCTCGACCAGCTGATCGGAGCCTGGCGGCAGATCGTCGATGCCAGGCGCGCGTGGCGGCGACTGGAAAAGGCGCTTGCCGGGCAGCCGGAAGAGACCGGCAAACTGGCCTTGCCGGACCCGTCCGGCGCGCTTGCCGTGCAGGATCTGGTCTTCATGGCGCCGAATGCGGCGCCGGGTGCCGCGCCCATCATCAAGCGGCTGAACTTCGCGATAGCCGCCGGCCAGGCGGTGGCCATCGTCGGCCAGAGCGGCGCCGGCAAATCCACGCTGGCGCGGCTGCTCGTCGGCGCCACGCAGCCGACCAGCGGCTCGGTCAGGATCGACGGCGCCGACCTCAMGACCTGGGACGAAAACCAGATCGGSMGGCATATCGGYTATCTGGCGCAGGAGGTGGAGCTTTTCCCCGGGACGATCRCSCAGAATGTCGCCCGCCTCGATCYCGACGCGGACGACGCTTCGGTCGTCGAAGCYGYGAAACGCGCCGASGCRCACGAGSTGATCGCGGCGCAACCCGACGGCTACCAGACCAGGATCGGTCCATCGGACCGCGTGCTGTCGGGCGGCGAGCGCCAGCGGATCGGGCTGGCGCGCGCGCTCTACGGCAAGCCGCGCATCCTGGTGCTTGACGAGCCCAGCACCCACCTCGACGGCGCCGGCGAAGCCTCTCTCGAAGCGGTACTCGCGGCGGCGCGGGCGGCGGGCGTGACGACGATCGTGATCACCCACCGCCCCTCGATCGCCATGGCGTGCGACCGCGTAATGCTGCTGCGCGGCGGCGCGATCGAAGCCTTCGGTCCGAGCGGCGACGTGCTGCGGCAGGTGAGCGTCGCCAAGGGCCCGCAACCGAGCACCGTGGTGACGGGATCGTTCGCGCCGACGATCCGCGCGCACGGCGTCCGCTTCGGGTCGTAGCCGATGTCGACGCCGAGCCTGATTCGGGATAGCCAGCCACGCACCGACTTCCGGCGGGTGGCTTTCGCAGGCTATGTGGCGATAGCGCTGCTGGCCGGTGGCTTCGGCTTCTGGGCGGCGAGCGCGCCCCTGGCCGGCGCGGTGATCACCCAGGGCACGATCTCGGCGACCGGCGGCAACATCCTCGTCCAGCATCCCGAGGGCGGTATCGTGGAGCAGTTGCTGGTCCACGAAGGCGACCGGGTGCGGCAAGGGCAGGACCTGATCCTGCTCGACAAGACGGCCGCGCAGGCGGAGCTCAACCGGCTGACGCGGCAATCGATCGCGCTCAAGGCGAGCGCGGCGCGGCTGGAGGCGGAGCGCGACGGGCTGGACAGGCTGGCGCCGGTCGCCGAGGCAGCGCCCRTCCCCTTCCAGCACGACTTCGASCTCCTGATCGGGGAACAGCAGAAGGAGTTCGACGCCAGGCTCACCCGGTTCCGCTCGGAGCAGTCGATCCTCGCGCAGCGGGTCGCCATGCACCGCGAGTCGGTGCAGGGYTTGAACGCCCAGAAGCTCGCCATCCAGCAGCAGGCGGRCCTGGTGAAGAAGGARCTCRGCATCAAGACCAGCCTGCTCGACAAGGGTCTCACCAACCGCGGCGAATACTCGCAGCTCCTGCGCAGCGAGGCCGATCTCGTCGGCCAGGCCGGCGCGATGGAGGCGGACCTTGCCTCGGCCAACACGCAGATCGCGGAGGCCGAGCAGCAGACCGAACGCCTGACCACGCAGCGCGTGGAGGAAGCGCTGACCAAGCTGGACGAGGTTCGCACCAAGCTCGCCGATCTGGACGAACAGATGCGGACCGCCGAGGCGGTGCTCGACCGCACGACGATCAAGGCGCCGGCCGCCGGCATCGTCGTGTCCTCGACCTACAACTCGAAAGGCAGCGTGATCGCGCCGGGCGAAAAGATCATGGAGATCCTGCCGACGACGTCGGGCCTGATCGTCGACGCCAGGCTGCCACCGCGGGATATCGACCTCGTCCGCGTCGGCCAGCCGGCGAAACTGAGACTATCGGCGCTCAACATGCGGCTGACGCCCGAAGTGCCGGCCACCGTGACGCAGATTTCCGCCGACCGGCTGATCGACCAGACCACCCACGAACCCTATTTCCGCGCCAAGCTGAAGATCGCCGACGCCCTGCCGCCCGGCGTCAAGGCCGAGCAGCTCTATCCGGGCACACCGGTCGAGGCTTTCATCGGCACCGGCGACCGGACTTTCCTCGAGTATCTCGCCCGACCCATGCTGGACTCCTTCGCGCGGGCGTTCACGGAACGGTAGGCAGCGCCGAAGCTGCCCGTTGCCACAATCGCCCGTCTCGCCCCGTGGAGTCGGGGAATGCAGCTATGCTAGCTTGATCTAGCAGGCTGTTGAAAAACTGTTTTGTTCACGGAACGTATCAGAATCAAACCCGGCACAGATCAGAGTCAAAACGGGTATCTCCGAGACTTTTTCAACAGCCTGCTAGAACTGGGCGTCCATCGAGCCGGCCGAAGCTGAGGGGCAAATCATGTTGGAGCAATGGAGTAACTTCTTCGTCATGGTGGGCGGCGGCGCGGCAGGTCTTGCCGGGTTGATTTTCGTCGCGATCTCGATCAATCCCGAACGCATCGTCCGCAACACGACACACAAGAACCGGGCGATCAACATGTTGTCCGGCTTCAGCGCGATCTTCATGGCATGCAGCCTTGCGCTGCTGGGGAACCAGTATCTTCCGGCACTCGGCCTCGAATGGCTTTTCCTCTGGCTGATCGCGACATTCATTTTTGTCAGAGGTTATGTCGTGGCCATCATGGCGGGGATGAGTTCCATCGGATTGACCGGACCGCGGCTCGCGGGCGGCACGATGTGCTACCTTGCCGAAGTCGCCGGCGCGATCTTCCTCATTCTCGGACGCAGCATAGGACTTTACATCGCGGCCATCGGAACCATCGTCCTGTTCGCCTTCCTCATTTCGGGCGCATGGCTTCTGATCATCGGCATCTACGAAGAGCCGGCCGAGGGATGAGCTGCGGGCCTCTGCGTACCAAAGAGGGCCTAGAGCCGGATGATTTCAGGTCGATTCGACCTGAAATCATCCGGCTCTGGTACGAACGACCGGGAGACGCACTGGGGGCTCCGCAAGACAGTGGCAGCGGAGTAGCCTGTCGTTCCTCACGTGGATGCCAGGGAGGAGCTCGGGATTGATCGGGCCCCAGTTGCTTGTAGTGGATGGCAAAGGGCGCGCTTCGATTCGACCCAGTTTTGTGGCTCCGTCTGCGCCGCAGCGGATGAACCGGCAATGATCGAGAATATGCCAGCACCATTACCTGTCCTTATCTGTGGACACTGCAAAACCGAGACGATGCCCACCGGTGCTTGCTGGCATTTCTACGAATGCCAAAGCTGCAAGAGCCTCCTCAGGCCCTTGCCAGGAGATTGCTGCGTATTCTGCTCGTACGGCGATCGCCCCTGTCCGCCGAAACAGGGTGAGCGGCAGTCCGTCGCCATAGCCCCATGCTGTCGAGGCTGAAGCAACCACCACTCCGCACTGCACAGGCGATAGCGGCACCTTGGAGGTGATCGCGATCAACGCAAGTTTGTCATTGTGTCGCCATCCTTGGCCAACCCTCTCGAAGAATATTCGCGACCATAGCTTAACAATATAGAGGAAGCTAAATTTGATACTAACATCTATTTACCTTGGCAATTCAGTGACAATTTCTCTTCTGATTTCCGTTTGACCTTTTCTCTCTCAATCTTTAGATAGCCCCATCGGGGAGTAGCCACCGCTTTCCCAGCGGGATCGTGTCAACAGGCTCGCGCGATAGCGCGTGGCGCGATCGGTCGACTGAAGACCCGGCAAGACCGTGGCGGAGCCGGCTGCGCGGACAGGCCGGAACGCCCGGTTCATGCGTCCGTAAGGCAGACCCGACGATGCAGAAAGATCAGATTACAAGCGGCGCGCGAGGTGCGGATCACGCGCGGAAGGAACGCGCGGCACTATTGTCGATCCTGGCAAGCGCCGGGATCACGATAGGCAAATTTGTTGCCGGGCTGCTTTCAGGGTCGCTGGCGCTCCTGTCGGAGGCGGCTCATGCACTGGTCGATACGGGCGCCACCATCGTCACTTACTTCGCTGTCCGGGCCGCGCACAAGCCTGCGGATGCCGAGCATCAGTACGGCCATGGCAAATTCGAAAGCCTGGCCGCACTTGCCGAAATGGTGGTGCTATTCATCCTGGCGACGCTCGTGCTGATCGAGGCAAGCCGGCGCATCGCCGAAGGCGGCGGAGAATTCGAACCTACGCCGCTTGCCTTTGCAGTTCTGATCGTATCGATCATCGTCGATATCAACCGCGTCCGGGGCCTGCGCAAGGTCGCGAAGGAGACAGGCAGCCAGGCGCTCGCCGCTGACGCAATCCACTTCGCCTCTGATCTTGCGGGAAGCACCCTCGTCCTGCTCGGGCTTGTGGCGGCCCTGTTTGGCTTCAAATACGGGGATGCCGTGGCGGCGATAGGCGTCGCAGCATTTATCGCGATTGCCGGCTGGCGACTCGGCCGGCAGACCATCGACACTCTCCTCGATGCCGCGCCCAAGGGCGTTGCCGAGCGCATCTCTGCGCTCGTCGTCGACGTTCCCGGCGTGGTGCGCGTCGACCAGTTGCGGCTGCGGTCAGGCGGAGCCGAGATTTTTGGGGAGCTGGAGGTCTCGGTCTCGCGCACTTTGCCACTCGATCGGGTCATGGCGATCAAGGAGCAAATCCAGGCGGCGGTCCGCGGCGCGGTCGCAAATGCCCAGCTGACCGTTACCACCGTCCCTCGGGCGCTCGACAACGAGACGGTGCTCGAACGCATCATGCTCACCGCCGCAAAGCGTCGCCTGCCGGTGCACCATGTCACGGTGCAGGATATCGGCGAGCGTATGTCCATCGGGCTCGATATCGAGTTGGACGGCAGGATGAGCCTGCTCACGGCGCATGGTCTCGCGTCGAAATTCGAGGCCGCGATCAGGGACGAACTAGGAGCTGACGTCGAGGTCGAGACCCACATCGAACCCCTCGAGGTCCCGCACCTCGCCGGCGAAGACGCGCCCCAGGCCATCGCCTCGGCAATCTCCGACAGCATTGCCTCCCTGGCGGCGACGATCGACACAATCCGGCATATCCATGACGTTCGGGTCCGGCAGACCCCAGCTGGTCTCATCGTCAACTATCACTGTCACGCCGATTCCATGCTCGACATCCAGAGCGTCCATGACGCGACCGATTTTCTTGAGCGTGGTGTCCGAAGCAGCCATCCGAACATCATTCGTGTCATCGGCCATGCCGAGCCTGGCTAGGCGACACCGAAACGAATGGACATCATTCCCGCATCCGGGCGTCCAGGTTATCGCAAAAGATGATGATTTTTATCAAGAAATTTTATAGCGCCCTCTCCGGTCTGTGTCGACAACGCTGGAGGCTGGGTGAATGGCGGCAGTCCGGACGAAGGCTTCGGCAACAGGCCGCCACCAATCCCAGCGAGCGGCCACTTCGCATCCTGCACTCGAATGTCTGCAACAGAGCCAGAAGCTCGGGACTAACGAGGCCCGAACACGCGTTATACACTTAGAGCAGGGTGGATATCGCCCCCAAATAGCCAGCTGTCGTCGCGGGCCGCTTGAAGCAGCGGCAACGTCGAGGCTTGGCGACTTTCTAAATCGGAGAAATCCAATGGCACTCTTTGGCAACGCCGCATTTGCGGCGGCGATGGCGCTTGGCTTGTGGTCGACCGCGGCGTCGGCGGCAACAGTGGTAGATGTCCAGATGTGGGACCAAGGCGCGGGCATGGCGATGAGAACCGACATGGCTTATCAGGCTCCGGGCTTCGATTTGTCCAATGCGACAATGGGCGTGAAAGTGTCGCGATCCAGCGCCCCGGCCGGCGTCGTGTCGTTTCAGGTCACCAACACCTCGAAGGATACCGTCCATGAGATGATCGTCATGCATCTGAAGGATCCGGCGCAACCGCTTCCCTATGTCGGGAGCGACGCCAAGGTGGACGAAAGCAAGGTTGACAAGATGGGGGAGGTTCCCGAGCTCGCCCCGGGCAAGTCGGGCACGCTGACCGTGACCCTGGAACCGGGCAAGTACCTGTTGATCTGCAATCAGCCGAAACACTTCGCAGGCGGCATGTGGGCCTTGTTTGAAGTCGCCAAGTAGGGCCACCCGGGTGCCTCGGCAGTTCCGTGCAACGGCTTGGGGCTTGGCGAAACCCAAGCCCGGTAAGAATGTGTGCGCGGCGGTGACAAAATGAGCCATGGGACGCCGGCCTGGTGCCCGGAACGGTGCAGCCATCCACAGGCTATTCAGACTTTTGAGCCACCGATCGGCGCAAGCGCCCTGCCCCAGTGAGACTGTCGGTAAGACAGCCTGTCGTGATCGGACGCTTCACCTGTCGTTTGTGGTCCGTTGTTTCCAAAGCGCGCTCTGGAACCACACAGTTGCACCAGCACAAAGCTGACGGCGTTCCGATCAGATCAAAAAATGCAAAATCTAAAGTGGAACGGGAATATCCGACGCGTCTGCGGCGTTGTCTCTGAATCACTCCGCATAACTCCGGCAGAGGGGGGACACTACCTCCACATAGAGGAGACGCGACATGAGGAGCTTCAAGATCACCATTATCCTCGCCGCGGGCGCATTGGCGTTCTCGGCTGGTGCGGCTTTCGCCGATAACCTCCACAATCTRGTACCGAACCCCAACCTTAATCCCGGAGCGGCAACGGCAGCGCCAGGACAGACAGGTTCGAATGTCCTTTCAAGCTGTGGTCCTACGGACTTTCCGTCCATCGGTAACGGAGCCAAAGCGACTACCGGAAACGGCTCCCCGTTCAATCCGAACGTAACGAAAAAATATGCCGGAAACCCGGGTAACCCGGCGACGAATCCCAACGCCGTCAGCCAATACGACAACGCCTGCGCGCAGGCCGCATTACACCAAATGCCATAGCCCACGGGCTGCTGACGGCGAGCATCAAGACCCGCCCGTTCTGGCGGGAGGGTCGCTTGATGGTTTGTACCAAACGCCGGATGGCTGAACCGGGACGATAGCCGCATGCGTTTCGTTGTCGTGGCCAGTTTCATTAGTGCGCTGATGGCCGGCTTGGGCTTCACCTACAGCCCGGAACGCCCGGCCTCCACCTTCCTTACCGTCCCAATCGAGCGCGGCCGCATATCCACATCGGTGAAGGCAAGCGGCACCGTAGAGGCCGCCGTCAGCGTCGACGTCAGCTCGGAGCTGTCGGGTCGGATTGCGGATGTGTTCGTCAATTTCAACGATAGCGTAAAGGCTGGCCAGCCGATCGCGCAAATCGATCAGGCCATCTTTGCCGCCCGGGTCAATGAGGCGAAAGCCGCGTTGGACGTGGCCATGGCCGCCACCCAGGCCGAACAGGCCGCGCTGGAAAAGGCGAAGGTCGCGATCGCCAATGCGCATACCGCCAAGGAGCTGGCTGAGGCGCAAGCCGCGGCGAGCCAGACCAGACAAGAGGAATTGGAACGGGATCTCCAGCGAAAGCTCCAATTGGCGCGCACCGGAGCCGGAACCGAGCGGGATCTCAGTCAGGTCAGGGCCTTGCGCGACGCGGGGGCCGCCGACCTGCGCGCCTCCCTCGACGAGGTTCAGATGAAGACGGAGGCCATTGCAATGGCCGAGGCGGAAAAGGTGATGGCCGAGGCCGATCTCGAAAACGCGCGGGCCGTCGTCGAACAGAGGAAGGCGGCTCTGGACCAGGCGCGACTTGACCTCGACCGCACGGTGCTGCGCGCCCCGATCGACGGAACCATCATCAACCGGGACGTGAACCCAGGACAAACCGTCGCGGTCAGCCTGGAAGCCAGGACGCTGTTCAAGATCGCGAACGATCTCCGGCTGATGGAAGTCCACGGCAGGATCGACGAGGCCGATATCGGACAGGTGCGGATCGGTCAGGCGACCCTGTTCAGGGTGGACGCCTATCCGGATCGGACCTTCAGCGGACAGGTTCTGCAGATCCGCCGGGCGCCCGAGGTCGAGCAGAATGTCGTCACCTATACGGTCATCGTCTCCGCCCCCAATCCGGACCTTCTGCTGCTGCCGGGAATGACCGCGCAGCTTCAGATCGTCGCGAGCGATGCAGGCCCCACTCTCAAGATACCCAACCAGGCTCTGCGCTTCCGGCCGGCCGGCGCCGGTTCTTCGTCCGATCAAGCAAATGGCGCATCCTCGAAGGCGTCCGCAACGGTGTGGGTGATCGGCGATGACGGGCGACCGAACCCGGTCGCCGTGAGGCTTGGGGCCAGCGACGATAGCGGCGCGGAGTTGCTGGAAGGCTCGCTCGCCGAGGGCCAGCAAGTGATTGTCGGAGTTGCCAATTCACAGAACCAGAAAGACTACTTCGGCATCCGCCTGGGTTTTTGAGATGGAACCGCTCCTAGAGGCCGTTGGCATCTGCAAAAACTATCCGTCCGGGGCAACCGTCATACGGGCGGTGTCCAACGTGTCGCTGTCGATCAAGCAGGGTGAGTTCGTAGCGATCCGCGGCCGCTCGGGATCCGGCAAGTCGACCTTGATGAATCTTCTCGGTCTTCTGGAGCGGCCGGACTCTGGCGAATACAGGCTGCTCGGGCAGGCAGTCGGGAAGCTTGGCGAGAACAGGCGCGCGGCCATCAGGTGCCGGACCATCGGTTTCATATTCCAATCTCCGGTCCTTCTGGGGCGGGCAACCGCGCTGGAAAATGTCGAACTGCCCCTGATCTATGCGGGTGTCCCTCGCACAAAACGTCGTCGCGCGGCCAGGGACGCGCTTGACCAGGTGGGCCTTGCCACGCGCAGTCACCATTGGCCAAATCAGCTCTCGGGCGGAGAGCAGCAGCGGGTCGTCATTGCACGGGCGATTGTGAATGATCCCGCTTTGATACTGGCCGACGAGCCGACTGGAGCGCTCGACAGTAGCACCGGCGACGAGATTTTAGCGCTGTTCGAAGGCCTTCATCTCGACGGCCGCACGATCGTCGTGGTCACGCATGCGAGCAATGTCGCCGATCGCGCGCAACGACAGATCACCTTGCACGATGGGCGGATCCTCAAGGACGAAGCAATCCGGAGTTCGCTCGCGGAGTCGCTGAAATGAGTCCCCTGGAGAGTGCGCGCATCGCAACCCGGGCGCTGGGCGCAAACCGGCTGCGGAGCGCCTTGACGGCGTTGGGGATCGTCATTGGCGTTGCGGCCGTCGTGTGCATGGTATCGGTGGGGGCCGGCGCGCARGCGGAGGTTTCCGAGAAGATCCGRACACTTGGGGCCAATCTCCTGCTGGTCGTGCCCGGAGCCCAGAATTCCGGCGGGGTRAGGCTSGAATCCGGAACACAACCGACACTGACGGAAGAGGAYGCGGCAGCGATCCGCCGCGAACTGCCGGACGTCCAGGTTGCCGCCCCGCTGCTGTCGCGCACCATGCCCCTGGTGGCGGCAGACAGGAATTGGGTGACGCTGGTCGCCGGGATCAATACCGATTACCTGGTGGCGCGCGAGTGGCAAGTGACCGACGGTCGTGCCTTCACCGACGAAGAGGTGGCGTCCGGGGCCAAGGTGGCCATCGCGGGATCGGTCGTCGTCGAGGAACTCTTCGGCGCGCATGCCGGAGTAGGCCGAACGCTTCGGATCGGCAACGTACCTTTCACGGTGGTCGGCATGCTGGACAAAAAGGGTGTGGGCGCGGCGGGCCGCAGCCAGGACGATGTGGTGTTCATCCCGCTGTCGACGGCGAAGAGCCATGTGCTCGGCGCCGTGCGGGGCAACAGCCGCGAAGCGCTGGATTTCATCTCGGTCAAAGTGTCGGACGCGGCCGCGATGTCGGGGACGCAAAGGGAGATCGAGGACCTGCTTCGGCAGCGGCACCGGATCAGAGCGGATGCGCTGAGCGATTTCACGATTGAAAATCCCGCCGACGTCCTCAATGCGCGCGAGGCGACCGCGCGGCTTCTCAGCATCCTGTTGCTTTCGGTGGCATCGGTTTCGCTGATCGTCGGCGGCATAAGCGTCATGAACATCATGTTGGTTTCGGTGACCGAACGCACCCGTGAAATTGGATTGCGCATGGCGCTTGGGGCCACTCGCCGCGATATCCGGCGCCAGTTTCTGATCGAAGCGTTGATCCTGTCCTTGCTGGGTGGGCTTATCGGCGCGGTGCTTGGAGCGGCCGCCGCAGTCGCGATCGCATGGAATGCCGGCTGGCCCATCCTCATCAGCGCCTGGGCGGTCGCATTGGCCTTTGGATTTGCAGGATCGATTGGGATTGCCTTCGGCGTGTATCCAGCCCACCGGGCTGCGCGGCTCGACCCAATCGAGGCGCTGCGCTTCGAGTAGACGCGGCTGAAGGCAAGACGTTCGGCCACAAGCCGCGCATCCTTCCCAGCTTGCCCGGTTCAGCTGTTTTTCTTCACCTCGATCTCACTTTGAGATCGGTTCGCGGCAGCCCGACGCGGTAGACGCCACCCTGCTGTACGGCGCCTTCCTTGCCGAGAGCACTGGACATCCGTCATCTCAACGAAACCGATGACCGCTTTATTGCCTCAGAACATCACAGCCGTGTCTCAGGCCTGCGCTCCGCCTGCGGTCGATGCGGTCAAATCGGCGTGAAGCCTGTCCGCATTTGCCCATCGCACCGCTCCCATGAAGACGTCGACATAGCCACCGGCCTTCGATCCGAAATCCATGTGGTAGGAATGCTCGTACATGTCGAGCGCCAGGATAGGCTGTCCGCCGGCGAGCGTGTGGCAATGATCGGCCGCCCATTGGTTGACGAGTTTCCCGTCGCGCCGTGACCACGAAAGGAGCACCCAGCCGGAACCGCCGCCAAGCGCCTTGCCCATGGCTGTGAACTCCTGGCGCCACCGCTCGAACGAGCCGAAGTCGCGAATGATTGTCTCGCGCAGCGCAGACCCGGGTTCGCTCTGATCGCCGAGGCCGTCGAAGAACAGTTCGTGAAGGATCATCGAGTTGAACGCGATGAGCTCTTCTCGTTTCAAGCCGTTGATCAGGAAGCCCGGGGCATTGGCGTAATCAAGCGCGGCGAGTTGCTCCTCGATGAGGTTCAGGCGCTTTACCGCTCCGCCATAATTGTTCTCGTAATGGCTGATCAGCAATTGCTCGGACATCCCGCGAACACSGGCYGGATCGCAGGAAAGAGGCTTCATTTTGTAGGGCATACTTGCGCTCCCTATTTCACCATCATTCCAAGAGACCGGGGCATGAGAAGCCTCGATCACCTCAAGCCGCCGACTGCTTTGGCGGCCAGCTATGGGTCTCGCCCTTGCGGCCGGATGCCCAGGCGTAAAGCGCGTCGTAGATGATGAAGCCGTGCTCCAGCACCTTGTGATCGTCKGGGGAAAGATCGCGCAGYCCCATCGARATCGCGAGCAGCCCKGCCGATTGCGGGGTCAGGTCATGGCGGTCGGTGTCGGCTCCGCGCACRATCTTCGCGATGGTGACGAGCGCGGSATCGCCTTCGAGCTGGTACYTGGACATGAACGTGTCGAAGCTGCAGCCGTCGCCCACGTGGGTGARCTCGACATCGGGGACATCATARGGYGTCGCACCGGTTTCCTCGGCRACCCGCTTCACRTCSGCCGGCGGCACGAACAGGAAYTCYGGCTGCCTGTCGATGAAGCGTTCGATCAGCCASGGGCAGGCAATRCGGTCGATGACCGGRCGTTCRCGTGTRACCCATTTCATGAGCTTTCTCCCTTCKGTGAAGGTCGGCGGTGGCTGGCGTCGGTAAACGCTCTACSCACAAGGCCGAATGAGGTRAACGCTACACCYTAGYRKAAAATGATACAAGTGTTGCATTTTTGTAGGATACAGATACAGTATGGMTATGGGCGGACCAGATTTAGAACCGGAGCACAGGTGGTTGCTCTTGATCCATCAATTGCCRACGAAGCCCGCCTATTTCCGGGTGAAGATCTGGCGCCGGTTGCATGACATAGGCGCCGTTGCTGTGAAGAGCACCGTCTACGCGCTGCCCGCGAACGCCGAAACCCAGGAGGATTTCGAGTGGCTTCTCAAGGAGATCGTCGAAGGTGGCGGCGAGGCGATGGTGTGCGAGGCGCGCCTGATCGACGGCCTGTCGGATGCACAGGTGCGGACGCTGTTCGATAGAGCGCGTGACGAGGACTATGAAGCGATCGCCAGCGAAGCGAGAGGCCTTTCGGCCAAGCTCGATGAGGCTTCAGCCCAGGACCAGAAAGGCGAGGCGCGAGCGCAGGTTGGCCGGCTGCGCAAACGGATAGCTCAAGTCGCGGAGATTGATTWCTTCGATGCCAGCGGCCGGCTTTCGGCGGAGGGAATTGTYGCCGGCCTGGAAGCCCGRATYGCGGAGGATAAGGACATGAACCAGAAACAACCGCAAACTCCGCCGCTGGCACGCGGCGAGCTTRYCGGGCGAACGTGGGTCACGCGCAAGGGTGTGCACGTCGACCGSATCGCATGCGGTTGGCTGATCCGCCGGTTCATCGATCCCGACGCCGTCATCCGTTTCGTGCCGGGCAAGGCGTATGTCCCGAAGGAAGGCGAATTGCGCTTCGACATGTTCGAGGGAGAGATCACGCATGAAGGCGATCGCTGCAGCTTCGAGGTCCTGCTGACCCGCGCCGGCATTGACGATCATGCGTTGCAGGCTATCGCCGAGATCGTGCACGACATCGATTTGAAGGATGCCAAGTTCGGGCGCGAGGAAGCGACCGGCATCGCAAGTTTGATCGCCGGCATCGCGGCCGCCAATTCGGACGACGAGCAGCGTCTCGCGCAGGGCGGCCCTGTCTTCGACAACCTCTATCAATATTTCCGCACCAAGCGCGGATGACCCACAGGAGCGACCGATGGACAAGAGCGTGCTGTCATCGGGAGACAATGCAGGAAATGCGAGTGCGACCGGCGCGGCCGCAGCGCTGCCGCCCCTGCCCTCCCTCGGCGAAGCAACTCGCCTCTGGTTCAAGATTGGCTGTCTGTCCTTTGGCGGCCCTGCCGGCCAGATCGCGCTGCTTCATCGYGAGGTCGTCGATGATCGCAGGTGGGTCAGCGACCGGCGGTTCCTGCATGCACTGAACTTCTGCCATCTGCTGCCAGGCCCAGAGGCCCAACAGCTTGCGATCTATCTCGGCTGGATCATGCATGGATCGATGGGCGGTTTCATCGCCGGCTTGCTGTTCGTCATCCCGGGCGCCGTGGTGATGCTGGCGCTGTCGCTCATCTACGCCAAGCTCGGCACCGTTCCGGTGGTCGCGGCACTGTTCTACGGCCTCAAGAGCGCTGTGCTCCTCCTGGTGATCGAAGCCGTGTTGCGCATCGGGCGGCGTGCCCTCAAGGGTCGCGTCGCGTGGACGCTTGCCGGCATCTCGTTTGCTGCGCTTTTCTTRTTCCGCGTGCCATTCCCGATCGTCGTATTGGTGGCTGCCCTGATCGGTTTTCTGGCTCCGGCCTACTTCGCAGGGGGGAAGCACGGCAAGGAAAAGGAAGGGCCGCCGGCACTCATCGACGCGGTCCTTGCCGCCGATCCGGGTCGCGCTGAACGCATGGCGGGCGAGGCGAGGTTCGCCGGCATTCTCTCCGGTGCGCTTTGGCTGCTGCCCGTTGTGCTGCTGCTGTTGGTCGGCGGCCCTTACGCCGATGTCGCCTGGTTCTTCTCGAAAATGGCCGTCATGACCTTCGGCGGCGCTTACGCGGTGCTGGCTTATGCAGCCCAGGAGGCGGTCCAAGGCTATCATTGGCTCACCGCTCCGGAGATGCTGAGCGGCCTTGGCCTTGCCGAGACGACACCCGGGCCGCTGATCCTCGTGCTGCAATTCATAGGGTTCCTTGCCGGATATCGGGCGCCCAGCGGCCTGACGGGCGTGCCCGGCGGCATCGCAGCCTCGGTACTTACCCTATGGGTCACCTTCCTGCCGTGCTTCACCTCTGTGTTCCTGGGCGCGCCGCTGGTCGAGCGGCTCCAGGAAAATCGCGCGCTCTCGGGTGCCCTGTCTGCGGTCACGGCGGCGGTTGTCGGCGTGGTGGCCAATCTGGCCRTCTGGTTCGCGCTGCATGTTCTATTTCGCCAGACGACTCCCGTGCATGCATTCGGAATGTCGTTCGACGCACCCGTGCCGGGCAGCGTCGACCCGTGGGCGCTGGCGCTCGCGGCGGTGGCGGGAATTTCGCTATTCCGCCTGAAGCTCGGCTTGGTCCGAACGCTCGCGACCTGCTCGGCAGCTAGCATCGGGCTCCATCTCCTGGGGCTCATCTAACCGAGACGTGAGGGTAGCGGTCCGATGACGATCCAAACGCCAAAAGTCGCCGTGGTCTGGCGCGGCGACCTGGAGATGCGGCGGACGGCAACGCCGCGGAACAATCGTTATCATCGCGTGTTCGAGGAGCTCAGCGCCATCGGCATCCACGCCGAGCCGGCTGTCTATGACGAAGCGTTTTCGAACGAGGTCCGCGACCAGCTTTTGGCCGTGGACGGCGTCCTTGTATGGGTTAACCCGTTGCATGAGGGCAAAACGAGAGCGGCGCTGGATCAACTGCTGCGCGACGTCGCGGCACGCGGCCCCTGGGTCAGCGCGCACCCGGACGTGATCCTCAAAATGGGAACGAAGGAGGTTCTTTACCGCACAAAACATCTTGGATGGGGCACAGACACTCATCTTTACCGGTCCGCCGAGACATTCCGGGAAGAATTCCCGGCGCGATTGCGGTCGTCAGGCCCTCGTGTACTCAAGCAGAACCGTGGGAATGCGGGCCAAGGCGTTTGGAAGGTCGAGCATCTCGGCGGCTCTGACAAAGCCGGAGAAGCGGTTCGGGTGCTGGAAGCCCAACGCGGAAGCCTGCCGGAAGAGCTTGAGCTTTCGGCGTTCATGGCGCGTTGCGGCACGTACTTTGCCGCCGAAGGCTGCATCGTCGATCAGCCTTTCCAGCCGCGCCTGCCGGACGGCATGATCCGCTGCTACATGGGCGTCGACAAGGTCGTCGGCTTTGGCCACCAGCTGATCAAGGCGTTGATCCCGCCGCYGCCCGAAGGGCCGGATGCGGAGGCGGCCCAGCCCGGCCCGCGAATAATGCATCSTGCATCGGCCGAGCAGTTCCAGACGCTCAGGGCCAAGATGGAGAACGAGTGGACGCCTCAGATGATGGAGATCCTCGGCATCGAGGCAACATCGTTGCCCATCATTTGGGATGCGGACTTCCTCTACGGTCCGCGTACCGGGTCCGGGGAAGACACGTATGTGCTTTGCGAGATCAACGTCAGTTCGGTTTTCGCGATTCCAGACCAGGCGCCGGCCGAGATCGCGCGCCTGACTGATGCGCGAATGGTGCGCCAAGCCGGTATTTCTGCTCGCAACCACTTGGCACGCGGGCGACATAAAGGGCCGCCAATCACGGATGGCGGGCTCTAACAGCAAGTGTTTCGACCGCCGACAGCAGCAGCGGCGCTGAGGCACGTTAAGCGAAGCCAATGCAGCAACGCGGACTTACGGATTTGTAAATTGCCCTCGACGGCGAAATCGAGATACCGCTGACCCGCGGTCTCGGTTCACGAATCCTGATTGATGGGCAGCAGAACTTGAAGGATAAATGGGCCGGGCCGTCCTGAAGTTATTGTTCAATTTGGGAGAACACTATGATTCGCAAGGTTCTGGTTGCGGCTTCCTTTGTGACGCTCGTCGGCATGCCTGCATTCGCCGCGACTCAATACTGGGTAGGCAAGGACGCCACAACGAAGAAGTGCTCCGTGGTTTCCACGAAACCTGACGGCAAGAAAGTGACTGACGCCGGAACAAAGGCTTACGATTCCCAGGCCAATGCCGAGAAGGCGTTGAAGCTGCTAAAAGACTGCAAATAAGGGACACGGACTATTGCCCGCTCCGGCACGCCGGAGCGGGTATTTTTTGCACCAGAGCATGATGCCGAAAAGTGCGAAGCGGTTTTCGGACGACATCATGCTCTATCTCTTTGATTTAGAGCCGGATTCAGATTTCAGGTCGAACAGACCTGAAATCATCCGGCTCTAGGGGCCTGGTCTTCACACTGGCCCAGGCTCGTTCCAGGCGCCGTTCAGCCTGTTGTTACCCGGTCACTTGCCACAGGCCGGTTCGCCCGGCTTCCCGCAAGGTGGCTTCTTCTGCGGTTCCTGCGGCTGCGGTTTGGGTTGCTGCTGCGGCGCCCGGCGTTCCTGCATTTGAGGCCTCGGCTGCTCCTGCGGCGCCCGGCGTTCCTGCATCTGGGGTCTCGGCTGCTCCTGCGGCGCCCGGCGCTCCTGCATTTGAGGCCTCGGCTGCTGCACCTGTGGCAGACGGCGCTCCTGCATCTGAGGCCTCGGCTGCTGCACCTGTGGCAGACGGCGCTCCTGCATCTGAGGCCTCGGCTGCTCCTGCGGCACGCGGCGCTCCTGCATTTGAGGCCTCGGCTGCTCCACCTGCGGCACGCGGCGCTCCCGCACCTGAGGTCTCGGCTGCTCCACCTTCGGCACGCGGCGCTCCTGGATCTGAGGCCTCGGCTGCGCGTTGAACTGCGGTTTGCGTGGCCTCGGTTCCTGAGCGTTCGGCTTTGCCTGCTCGAAGCGCCGCTGCGCATTTCCATTAGGCTTGTTCGGCTTGGGGTTGCCTTGGACGTTCAACTCACCGCCTGGGGGCGTCCCGCTGACCTCAGGAAGCTTGCGTAGCTTCCTGTTCCTCTCGTTTGCGTTCGGCGAAACGGCACCCTGCCCGCTTGGCCCCGCTGTCGTCTGGCCGGACGATGGGCGCTGGTTGGGCGGCAGCTTCTTTTGCTTGCCTTCCGGCGCGTTCTGGTTTGACGGCACGGCCGGGTTGTTCTTGCCGAACCTCTGCTGCGCGTTCTGGCCATTCTGGGAAGGGGCGCCGTTGACGTTCGGAAGCTTGCGGAGGTTGCGCTTGCCTTGGCCTGTTGCGTTCTGCTCGCCCGCGACCGGGGCGCCCGCATTCCCGGTAGCCTGTTGGTTGTTGCCGCCAGCCGTCCCCTGCTTGCCCAGCGCCTTCCTCGACTTGTTGTCGTTAGGCAGGTTCTGGCCGTTGAGGACGGGCTTGCCGTTGACGGGCGGGAGCGTCTTGGCGTTCGGCAGGGCATGATCGGTCGACAGCTTGCCCAGGGTCTTCGACTGCGGCGCCGCTCCACCAGACTGCTGGCCTTGCGCCGCTCCCTTGCCCGGCTTTGACGGCAAGGCGCCCTGACTCTGGCTACCTTGACTCTGATTGGCCGGAGCCTGATGGGATGCCGCTCGCTTCTGCAGCAACGGTGGCAGCGCGACCCTGGCCGCCAGCGCGGCCGCGCCGGCGCCAACGGCCATCTTCTGGCCCGTGGTGAGGTTGCCCTGGGCACTGCCGACCTGGCCGGCGCTCTCGTTGATCGTCGTGTTGTTGATGTTGTTGATGACGGTCGTGTTGTGGATGTTGTTGAAGATGACGTCGTTCGGCGGCGCCACGATGTCAGGTGGCGGATTGATGAACACGGGTATCGGCACGAAGACCGGCGTCGGCAGGACGAAGACGTCGACCGGCGGCGGCGGCGGTTCCAACTCGACGAAGTCCGGCGGCGGCGGCGGCAGGAAGATCACGTCGATCGGCGGCGGCGGCTCGAAGTCGAAATCGGGGTCGTCGAAATAGAGCACCGGACGGTCGACATAGACGATTTCCTCCTCCGGCGGCGGCGGCACGTCATAGGCGTAGACGGTGAACTCCTCCGGCGGCTCCAGGGCAGCGTCGAAATGCTCCAGCCGGCGGCGGGCGTCCCAGGCATGCGGGCCATTGGGGTACCGCCGGAGATAGGACCAGTAGGCATCCGGCGAATCCTGCAGCCAGGTCTCGCGCCAGGTGATCGCCTCGCGCCGGGCCGCGATGATCGCACGCACCCGCTTGGCCATGGGATCGTGCGGATAGGCGACAAGGAAATCCTGGTAGCCATGCATCGTGTCGCGGTCGAGAGCCGCGACATAGGCGTCACGCGCGTTGAAATCGCGGATCGCCCTCGTTCGGTTGGCCCGGGATTTGGCCTCGGAAACCTTCGGCGCGGGCGCGTCCGGAGCGCGGTCGAAGAAGACGAACGGCGCGCTGATCTTGGAGGCGTTCCATGGCACTTGGGCGCCCTGCGTCACTTCGTTGACGCGCAGCCGCGTGCGGTCGAACACGTCCTGCAGCGACAAGCCGCCTTCGCGCATCATCTCGGCGAGCGCCTGTGCGTAGGCGCCGTACGGCCCCTTGCCTTCCGGCGCCACGGTTCCCGGCGCGGCGTTGAAGGCAATCAGCATGTTTGGATCCGGATCGACCAACGCAAGGCCACCGGCCAGTGGCTGGTTCGACTGCGGGAGGGAATTCGGCCGCGCCGCGTCGAGCACGACGATGTTGACTTTCGTCGGCAGCCCGGAAAGCGATCTGATGACATCCGAGATCCGGATCGCCTGAAGCGGGACGTCGTTTGGATTGGCGATCCTGGCATCGACCGGCAGGAAGTAGTTCTCGCCCTCGAGCTGCACGCCCTGGCCGGCGAGATAGACGAAAACGACGGCATCCGGCCCCGCGGCGGACACTTTGCCCGTGAAATCGCGGAACGCTCCGCGCAGCGAGTCCTGATCCACGTCGCGCGCGCCGACCACGTCGAACCCGGCGGCCTGCAATGTTTGCGCGATAAGGCCGGCATCGTTGGCCGCCGTAACGAGCTCGCCTGTCTGGTAGGCGCCATTGCCGATGACCAGCGCCAAGCGCTTTTCACCTTCCGCCTGCGCGCCGGAATGGGCTGCGAAGAAGAGGAGAACGACCGTGAGGCCAAGGATTTTCAAGAGCGCGCGCATCACAATCCACTAGCAATACCCCGCTCCTCGACGATAACGCCGKGGAGGCMGGAAAGTTTCCCGAAGCAGGCAGTTCAACGTCGCAAAAAGGCGGCTTTAGGGCAGAATTTCGTCGAAAAAACAGAGGTTTCGTAATTGCGTGCGTGGCATAGGAACCGCCTGGTACTACAGGATACCCGAACCGAAACATCAGCGATCACGCCCACCACCGCCCTGGCGGCATAGCCAACGCCTCTCTGGCTCAATCCCCGCCTGTAGACATCGCGGTGCCAATGAAACAATCTTGCCCCCAAGGGAACAAGAAGCGCTTCGAAGAAAGCGCGATGGGTGTGCATGAACAAGCGTTGGACCTTGTATGATCCGCGGTTGGCCTGGGTGCTGGTCGCGCCGGTGCTGCTGCTGCTGATCTTCTTCCTGGTGCTGCCGATCGCCGTGATGGCGGCCTATACGTTCTTCACCTTCGTCACCGCGGGCGTCGAGACCAGCGCGCTGACGACGGCGAACTGGCACGAGTTCCTGACCGACAGCTATTATTCCGGGTTCCTGCTGAAAACGCTCAGGGTCGGCGCCATCACGGCGCTGCTGTGCGGCGTGCTCGGCTATTTCCCGGCCTATTTCATCTGGGCCACCACCTTCAAGCACAAGTGGCTGCTGCTTCTCCTGCTCATCGTGCCGTTCTGGATCAGCTTCACCATCCGCACCTTTTCCTGGATCAACATCCTTGGCGAGCAGGGCGTCATCAACGTCGCGCTCTTGAAGCTGGGAATCATCAGCGAGCCGCTGCCGATGCTCTACAACGAGGGCGCGGTGATCCTCGGGCTGCTGCACTTCCTTTTGCCCTACATGATCCTCAACGTCTATGTCAGCCTCGAGGGAATCGACCGCACGCTGATCTCGGCCGCCCGCTCGATGGGCTGCACCAGCGCACAGGCGTTCCGCGAGGTGACGCTGCCCTTGTCGCTGCCGGGCCTCGCGGCCGGTCTGCTGCTCTGCTTCGTGCTGGCCGCCGGCAGCTATGTGACGCCGCAACTGCTTGGTTCGGGGCGCGACGCGCTGTTCGGCAATTTGATCTACGACACCATCATGGGCGAGCTGAACTGGCCGATGGGCGCCACGCTCTCGATCGTGCTGTTCATCGTGCTCGGTTTCTTCGCCGCCATCTACACCCGCTACATGGGCATGTCGCAGATCGTAAAGGGGTTGGGCGGATGAGGGCAAAGCGCAAGGAAGAGGGCCGGTGGGCCTGGCGGCTGACCGGCTTCGTCACGCTCTGCGTCTACATCTTCATGTTCGCGCCGATCGTGGCGACCGTCATCCTGTCGTTCAACGCCTCGATGTTCGGCGGCTTCCCGATGACCGGCTTTTCCCTGCAATGGTACTACAAGCTGATGGGCAACGAGGCCGTGCTTGCCGCCTTCCGCACCTCGCTGTGGATCGCGGTGGTCACCGCGGCGATCACCACGGCAATCGGCGTCGTCACGGCGTTCGCGCTGGTGCGCTTCGAATTTCCCGGCAAGCAGGCGCTGAGCACGCTGGTGATCCTGCCGGCGCTGGTGCCGGAAACCATCCTCGGCGTCGGCCTTCTGGTGCTGATCAAGGCGGTCGACCAACCGCGGACCATGCTCCTCCTGGTGCTCGGGCATATCATGCTCGCCGTGCCCTATGTGGTGCTGATCGCGCAGGCGCGCATGGTGGGCATAAGGCGCGTCTATGAGGAAGCGGCGCTTTCGCTCGGCGCCTCGCGCTTTTCCTCCTTCCGCGAGATCACGCTGCCGCTGCTCGTTCCGGCCGTCGTCGGCGGCGCGCTGCTTTCCTTCACCATCTCGTTCGACAACACATCGGCCAGCCTGTTCTGGCGGCCGGCGGGCGTCGAGACCATGCCCACCCAGATCCTGTCGATGCTGAAGATCTCGATCAGCCCGGAGATCAACGCGCTGGGCACGGTGATGATCCTGGTGACCGTCGGCATCCCACTGCTCGGCGGCGCGATCCTGCAAAGCCTGACCCGATTGAAAAGACGTGGCGAACCAAAGGAGGAGACGACATGAAACTTTCCACCACCAAGCGACTTGAACGGCTGCACGACCGGTACGCGAACGGCGATCTCAGCCGCCGCACCTTCCTGACGCTGGCCGCTGCGGCGGCGGCCGCCGCCGGCCTCGACATGCCATGGATGCGCCGCGCGATGGCCGCCGTGGAGCAGGTCCGCTTCGACGGCTGGGGCGGCACCGTGCAGGACGCGATCGACAAATATGCCTTCCAGCCCTACACGGCCAAGACCAAGATCAAGGTGGTGCAAGGCACGTTCGGCGACGAGGACGAGATCATCACCAAGATCAAGACCTCGAAGCCCGGCGACTACCAGGTCATCCACTCCTCCGGCGTCAACTACTACATCAAATACGTCAATGCCGGCCTGACCTCGGAGATCAACGAGGCCAACATTCCCAACATGGCGAATGTGCTGCAGCCGATGATCGAGCCGTTCCGCAAGCTGACGCCGAAGCTCTCGGCCGTGCCTTACGACTACGGCACCACCGGCATCGCCTACAACACCAAGGTGATCTCGCCCGAGGAGGCCAAGGAAAAGGGGGCGGCCCTGCTGCTCGACAAGAAATATGCCGGCAAGGTCGGCGGCTATGACGACATGACCACGCGCGTCTGGTACGCCGCGCTCGCCACCGGACAGGACCCCAACAACATCAAGGACATGGACACGATCTGGGCCAAGGTGCGCGAGACGCGTGACCTGGCCAAGAAGTTCTGGAGCTCCGGTGCCGAGTTGATGGACCTGCTCTCCAAGGGCGAGATCGTGGTGACCGACGCCTGGTCGGGCCGCGTCGCGGCACTCCAGGATCAGGGCCATCCGATCGGCTATCTCGATCCGGCCGGCTCCTACGCCTGGATGGAGGACATGCTGATCCTGAAAGGCTCGCCGATGGCCGAGTGCGAGGAGCTCATCAACTTCATGCTCGACCCTGCGACCTCCATCGCGGTGGCCGAGGGCCAGAGCTATCCGCCGTCGCTCGACCCGAACAAGGTCAAGCTCACCGAGAAGATCGCGAAGCTGCCAGCCTTCGACAAGACCGGCACGATGAAGGCGCTGACCTTCGCCGATCCGGTCTATTGGGCGACCAACGAGGACGCCTGGACCAAGCAGTGGAACAGGATTTCCAAGGGTGCCTGACAGCCAAGACCTTTCCGAAGCGCCCCGGCTGACCATGGCCGGGGTGGCGAAAGCCGGCGCCGGCGGAGTCGTGTCGGGCAAAGCCGCCGAGACGAGCCAGCCGGCCGTCGAGTTCCGCAACATCGACATCGCCTACGGCAAGTTTGTCGCGGTGCGCGATTTCTCGCTGTCGATCCGCAAGGGCAGCTTCGTCACGCTGCTCGGGCCGTCGGGCTGCGGCAAGACGACGATCCTGCGCTCCATCGCCGGGCTGGTCGATATCTCTGCCGGCCAGATCATGATCGGCGGGCAGCGCGTCGACGACGTGCCGATCTACAAGCGCAATATTGGCCTGGTGTTCCAGAGCTATGCGCTGTTCCCTCACAAGACGGTGTTCGACAATGTCGCCTTCGGCCTGAAATACCGCAACGTGCCGAAGCCAGAGATCGCGCGCAAGGTCGCCCAGGCGCTCGCCATGGTGCGGCTGCCGGGCAGCGAAAAGAAACTGCCCTCGCAACTGTCGGGCGGCCAGCAGCAGCGCATCGCGCTGGCGCGCGCCATCGTCTTCGAACCGCAGGTGCTTTTGCTCGACGAGCCGCTGTCGGCGCTCGACGCCAACATGCGCGAGGAGATGCGCGTCGAGATCAAGAAGATCCAGAAGGAAACCGGCATCACGGCGATCTTCGTCACCCACGACCAGGAAGAAGCGCTTTCCATGTCGGACCGCATCGTGGTGATGAACGCCGGCTCGGCCGAGCAGATCGGCACACCGGAAGAGGTCTACGAGACGCCGGCGACCGCCTTCGTCGCCGACTTCCTCGGCAAGGCCAACATGCTGGCCGGCACGGCGGGCAAGTCCGACGGGCCGACGCTGACGCTGGCCGCCGGCCAGACCATCCATATCGTCTCGCCCAGGCCGCTGGCGCCGGGCAGCAAGGTGACCGTCGTTGTGCGGCCGCAGAAGCTGTCGGTGGGCGCGGTCGCGAGCGGCAACAGACTGTCGGGCCGCGTCGTCTCGACCTCCTATCTTGGCGGCAGCGCCATCTACGAGATCGACATCGGCGGCGGCACGACGATCCGCGCCAACACGCCGATCGTCGGCCGGGTGTTTCGCGAGGGCGAGGCCATCGAGGTCGGCTTCGATGCGGCCGGCTGCGTGCTGCTGGACGAAGGCGGGCGGCGGATTTCGTAAGGGGCTATCCCTGGCTGACGCCCCGACGACCGCCAACAAGCGGTCGCCGGCATAGCCGCTTATGCCGTCTTGCGGTCGAAAGGCGAGCCGAAACAGGCAATTACGTGCTAGTCTCGCGCGCCATTGGACGGAACGCGGGTGACGGCAATGTTGGAAACGGACAAGGTGTTCGCGGGCTCTATCCCGGAAAATTACGACCGCCACATGGTGCCGTTGATTTTCGAGCCCTATGCCGCGGACCTGGCGCAACGGTCGGCGTCATTTGCGCCTGGCGCGGTTCTGGAAACTGCCGCGGGCACCGGGGTCGTTACCCGCGCGTTGGCGCCAAGACTGTCTCCCGACGCAACCTATGTCGTGACCGACCTCAACCAGCCGATGCTCGACTATGCCGCCGCGCGCCAGGGCGCCGACGGCCGCATCACATGGCGCCAGGCCGATGCGCTGAAGCTGCCGTTCGAGGACGCGGCCTTCGATCTCGTCTGCTGCCAGTTCGGCGCGATGTTCTTTCCCGACCGCGTCGCCGCCTACCGCGAGGCGCTGCGCGTGCTGAAGCCCGGCGGACGGTTCCTGCTCAGCGTGTGGGACCGCATCGAAGAGAACGCGTTCGCCGACGACGTGACGAATACGCTGGCGAGGATTTTTCCCGACGATCCGCCGCGCTTCCTGGCGCGCACGCCGCATGGCTACCACGACGCGGATCTGATCCACGCCGAGCTGGAGCGCGCCGGCTTTTCGCATGTGGCGGTCGAGACGCGCGCCGAGCAAAGCCGCGCCGCCTCGCCGCGCATCCCGGCCGTCGCCTATTGCCAAGGCACGCTGCTGCGCAACGAGATCCTGGCCAGGGACGCGGGCAAGCTCGAAGCTGCCACCGACCTTGCCGAATCCGCGATCGCCGACAGGCATGGCAGCGGGGCGGTCGCGGCCAAGATCCAGGCGCATGTCATCACGGCTGTGGTCTAGGGCATGATGCCGAAAAGTGTGAAGCGGTTTTCGGACGACATCATGCTCTATTTCTTTGATTTAGAGACGGATTCAGATTTCAGGTCGATACGACCTGAAATCATCCGGCTTTAGGGCTGTCCTCAGCCGCCCGCATGCGGTCAGGGTGCCTGAGATGGGTCGGCGTGATGCCGGTGTGCTGGCGGAAGACACGGCTGAAATGCCCGGCATTGCCGAAGCCGCAGCGATAGGCGATTTCGCCGATTGCCAAGTCGCTGCCTTCGAGCAGCGACTTGGCGTAATGCACGCGCAGCGCGAGATAGGCCGCCATCGGACTGATGCCGAGCTCGGTGCCGAAAAGCCGCTCCAGCTGGCGTCGCGAGCAATTCAGCCTGGTTGCCAGCTCGGTGACCGACACCTTCTCCTGGAGATTGCTTTCCATCAGGAGCAGAGCCCGCTTGACCGTGCGGCTGGAGGCCTCGGGAAACAGATCGCCGACGGGCTGCACGTCGCGGCTGCCGCGGATGCGGTCGAGCACCAGGATCTTGGCGGCTTTCTCGGCCGCCTTCTGGCCGATGAATTGCGAGACGAAATAGCCGGCAAGGTCGGCGGCACCCGTGCCGCCGGCACAGGTGGCGCGACCGCGATCGACGGAGAATAGGCTGTCGGCGTGGGCGTTCACCTCCGGGAACTGGCTGCGGAAATCCTTGATGTGGAACCAGCTGACGGCGGCGCTGTAGCCATCGAGCAGGCCGTAGCGCGCCAGCACGAAACTGCCGGTGCAGAGCGCGGTGAGCGGTACGCCCTTGCCGGCGGCGCGCAGCAGGAACGCCTCCTTTTCGGAGCTCAAGGCCCGGTTGGTGTCGAGCAGGCCGCCGACCACCACGACATTGTCGAAATCCTCCGGATTGCCGATCGCSTTGGTCGGCAACAGCTCGACGCCGCAGCTCGCCCGGATCGGCAGGCCGCGCTCGCCGACGATCTGCCAGTCGAACTCGACCCGGCGGCTGCGGTCGCCCTCGTCGCCCGCCAGACGCAGCGTGTCGATGAACAGCGACAGTGGCGACAGGGTGAAGTCGCGCACCAAGAGAAACGCAAACCGCCTGGCCATTTCGTCTGGAACCGTCCCTGCTCTCGACCCCGTTCAGCCAGACTATCCTGAAATACTGGTCGAGCCCGCATGCAAAACCGACGCAGCTCGTCTCAAGGATTTCGGTGCCCCTGCTAGCGGTGCGCGGCGGCTCTGCTCGCGACCGCGATGACGATGCGTCCCAATAAAATCCCCGCGACGCCTGCCGCCGCTTTCACAAAGGCGTCGGCGAGACGCGCATGGCGGCCGGGATCGAATATCTGCAGGAACTCCAGGACGCCGGCCACGGCGCAGACGAACAGGATCGTCTGCATGACGCGGGACGGGAAGCCGAGCGCGAGGGCCAGCCCGAACAGGACATAGGCCAGGGCGCGTTCCATGTTCGCGTCGCCCAGATGCGGCCGCAACTGGATCGGCGACAGCGTTGCGAAGGTGATGACTGCCAGCAGCACAAGCGCGGCAAGACGGGAGATCGAGGCCATCCCCGCTCTTACAGGCGACGAGCCGGCATAACAATATTGCGCGTCGTGGATGACGAATGACCCGGCAACAGGCCCTTCATCTCACCGGACAGCAGATATGCGCTCGCGACGCCCCCGCCGCGCCACGAGCGCACTGCGCTATCAGTAGTTGAACGAGATCCGTGCGAACGGGCCGTGCGTGAACTGGCTGGCGCTGCCCGCAGGCACACCGTTGGCGTCATTGTTGAAGTTCTTGTAGCCGATGCCGGACAGATATTCGAACTGATACCCTGCGCCAAGCTTTACCCCGGGCGCGAATTCCCAGGCCAGTCCAGCCTTGAGGCCGACCGTTGCAAAGGTGCGGCTCTCGGAACCCACCTCGGTGAAGTAATTTCCTTCCGCCTTGATCTTGCCGAACAGCACGGCTGCATCGGCCGATCCGAAGAAGCTCAATTGAGCGCCGAGAGGCTTGGAAACATCAATGCCGACCCGGGGGCCGATGCCCCAGGACGTCTCGGTCGCGGTATAGTCCGGAGAAACGTTGTCCGTGAAATCCGCGCCGTAGTGCTGATAGCGCAGCCCCGCGAACGGACGCAAAGCCCAATCGTTCTGTTGCAGGTGATAGCCGACCTCGATGTCCGCATTCCAGTAGCGGCCGCCGGTGAACTGCCAGTTCCACCGGTCGTTGTTTTCCCGGCCCGAGGATTGCTTCAGGTAGCGGAACCCCGCCGCCACGTCCCAGGCATCGTTAAGGCGGTATCCCAACTTGGCCGCGCCATAGCCGCCGTCACCGGTGCGCGCTTCGTCGAAGTTGCCGACCTCTTCCTCCCGCGTCTGCGTGTTGTTCCGAAAGACGTACCCGCCTTCGACATATCCGAACCACGAGGCAACCGGCACAGATTCATTAGCCGACTGCACATCAGCCGCCATCGTCGTGCCCGTAGCAAGCAACAGAGAAGAGAGCGCAAAAACAATAGATTTCATGAAAACCCCCACTTAAGCCACTTAGCCGGATAACATTTGTCGTCATCGTGGAATATTGTTTTTCTGCAACAGTTTGCGGGAAACGGGCAACCACATGGAACGGCGCCAGCCCCCCACTCCGTCTCGGCTTCGCCGAGCTACCTCTCCCCCATTCAATGGGGGAGAGGAAACGCCAACCGCCAATGTCGCAGCTCCCGCAAAGCTTGGGTTTCCTCATCCCCCACGACAGTCTAAGGCATATACACATCTTGCTGCGACGGATTGACTCGCTTGTGGCGGGTCGGATTCCGGTTGCGGGAGCGATATGGTTGTTGCGGTGACATTCTGATTTGAGGGAATTGTCACCGATGCAGGCATGCCAGGACTGGTCGTTGGGTTGGTTTGGAGATCGCCGTCTCGAAAAAGGGGGGCGGCGCTGCTCCAGGGCATGGTGCTGCGCGAAACGGTTTGCCTGCGCCGGCTTGCCGACGGCAACCGCTCCGAGGAGATCCGCTATGGGCGCTTTCTCGGCAATGATGCGGTGACGGTGGAGCGGATCATTGCGGGCTGGAGCGAGCGGACCCGTCTGGCGGCTGAGGGCCGGCATGTACTGGCCGTTCAGGACACCAGTGAGATCAGGTTCCCGACGAGTCAGGACCATCGGCGCGACCTTGGCAAGATCAAGAAGGGCAATTGCCGGGGCCTGCTGCTGCACCCGATGCTTGGTCTTGATGCCGAGCGCGGTACTTGCCTTGGCCTTGTTGGCGGGCGGGTGTGGACGCGCGCCGGGGAGGAGCTTGTGCCGCATGCCAAGCGGCCGTTGAGCGAAAAGGAATCGCGGCGCTGGGTCGAGACGGCCGAAGCGGCCAAGCCGGTGCTGGCGCGGGCCGGCATGGTCACCTTCATCGCCGATCGGGAGAGCGACTTTTATGTGATGTGGGCGCGTGTGCCGGACGGCTCCTTCCATGTGCTGTCGCGCGTCATGCATGACCATGCGCTCGCCAGCGGCGGCACGCTGCGCAAGGCCGTGCAGGAGGTGCCGGTCCTCGACACGCAGGCGATCGAATTGCGCGAACGGGCCGATCGCCCGCCGCGCCAGGCCAGGCTTGGCATCCGCTTCGGCCAAGCGATGATCCGGCGCCCGGCCAACCTGCGCGAGGACGGCCTGCCCGAGAGCGTGCGGCTGCAATGGGTCGAGGTTGTCGAAACGGCCGCGCCCGCCGGCGTGGAACCGATCCATTGGCTGCTCCTGACCACGCATGCGATGAGCAGCCCCGCCCAGGCCTGGCGGATCGTCGCCTGGTACAAGCAGCGCTGGGTCATCGAGCAGTTCTTCCGGGTGATGAAGACCCAGGGCCTGAAAGTCGAAGACAGCCAGTTGCACTCGGCCGCACGCTTGGAGAAGCTCGTCGCCATCGCCGCCAAGGCCGCCGTCATTGTCATGCAGCTCGTGCAGGCCCGCCACGGCCAGGACGACCAGCCGGCAAACCTGGTCTTCACGCCCCACGAGATCGACACGCTTGCCGCGCTTCAGGCGCGCTTCAAAGGCAAGACGCGGCTGCAATCCAATCCCCACACCAAAAACTCGCTCGCCTGGGCGGCATGGATCATCGCCAAGCTCGGCGGCTGGAACGGCTATGCTTCCTCCAAACCGCCAGGGCCCATCACCTTCTACAATGGCCTCGCCTACTTCAGAGCCTGTGCAGACGGATGGGCCTTGCGAGATGTGTATATGCCCTAGCCACGACAGTGGGGGAGAGGTGGCTCGGCGAGGCCGAGACGGAGTGGGGGAGCGCCTTAGGCGATTGCCCGCTGCCGGAGGACTGGCCTGGAAACCTGGAAGAACCGAGCCTATCTCCGTGCTTCCAACGGCCAACCCAGCCGGCATCCCTGCCCCAACCCCGGACGGCCGTCTGGAACAGGTTTCGCCGCTTCTGGCCCAACCCGCGAATGCAGGAACGGGATGGTCATTATGAGGAGACTCTTTATAACGGTCGGCTGAGATCGCGATCACCAAGGGGAGACGATGCGTTATATACGTCCGCTTTCAATCGAAGATGCCGTCGGCCAGCTGGCCGCAGCGTCTGGGCCGGCAGCCATCCTTGCCGGRGGCAGCGACCTTCTGGTCAGGATGAAGGGCGGCTTCATCGAGCCTGAGCTCATCGTCGACATCAAGGCGATCGCGGGCCTCGCCGACATCACCGAAACGGCGGAAGGCTTCCGCATCGGCGCGGCTGTCCCCTGCGCGGTGCTGGGCGAGCACAAGGCGCTCAAGCAAGCGTGGCCGGGCGTGGTCGAGGCGGCCAACCTGATCGGCTCCAAGCAGGTGCAGGGCCGCTGCACCATCACCGGCAATCTCTGCAACGCCTCGCCGGCGGCAGACAGCGTGCCGGCGCTGGTCGCGGCCGGCGCCAAGGCCGTGGTCGCCGGCCCGTCGGGCAAGCGCACCATTGCGGTGGAAAGCGTGCCGACCGGGCCGGGCCGCACTTCGCTCGCCAAAGGCGAGATCATCGAGGCGATCCTGCTCGACAAGCGCGCGCCGCACTCGGGCGACGCCTATCTGCGCTTCATTCCGCGCACCGAGATGGACATCGCCGTGGTCAGCGCCGGCGTGAACCTGACGCTGGACGAACATGGCGCGATCAAGGCTGCCCGCGTGGCGGTCGGCGCCGCCGCTCCCACCGTGCTGCTGGTCGAGGAGGCGGCGCAAGTCCTCATCGGCTCGAAGCTTGACGAGGCGACGCTGGAGCGGCTGGCAAAAGTCTGCTCGGGCGCCTGCCGGCCCATCGACGACAAGCGGGGCACAATCGAATTCAGACGGAAGGTCGCGGGCGTGCTGGCGAGGCGTGTCGCGGCAATCGCCTACAAGCGTGCGGGAGACAAGTGATGGCTGGCGTGGCGGTTTCAACGACAATCAACGGCGACCATGTCGAATATCTCTGCCAGCCCGACGAGACGCTGCTGGAAGTGCTGCGCGATCGCCTCGGCCTGACCGGCGCCAAGGAAGGCTGCGGCACCGGCGACTGCGGCGCCTGCAGCGTCATCGTCGACAACCGGCTGGTGTGCTCCTGCCTGGTGCTGGGCGCCGAGGCCGAGGGACGCCAGATCGAGACCATCGAGGGCATGGCGCATGGCGATCAATTGCACCCGTTGCAGCAGAAGTTCCTGGAGCATGCCGCGCTGCAATGCGGCATCTGCACGCCGGGTTTCCTGATCGCAGCGAAAGACCTTCTGGCGAAAAACCCCTCGCCCACCGAGGAGGAAATCCGCTTCGGGCTGGCCGGCAACCTCTGCCGCTGCACCGGCTATGATAAGATCGTGCGCGCCGTCCAGGACGCGGCCAACGTGATGAAGGGAGCCTGATCATGAACTTCGATCCGCGCTACTCCGGACGCAATTTCTCTTCCGTCGGCACGCGCCCCATCCGCCCCGACGGCATCGACAAGGTGACCGGCCGCGCCCGCTATGGCGCGGACTTCAACATGGCGGGACAGCTGGTCGGCCGCATCCTGCGCAGCCCGCACGCGCATGCGGTGATCAAGAGCATCGACACGTCCAAGGCCGAGAAGCTCGCCGGCGTGAAGGCGGTGATCACGGCGAAAGACCTGCCGGACCTCACCGATGGCGACGCCGCCATGTACGACATCCTCGACAACTCGATGGCGCGCAAGAAGGCGCTCTATGACGGCCACGCGGTGGCCGCGGTCGCGGCCATCGACGCCCGCATCGCCCGCCAAGCGCTGAAGCTGATCGAGGTCGACTACGAGGTGCTGCCGCATGTGACCGATGTCGACGAGGCGATGAAGCACACCGCCCCGCTGATCAACGACGCCATCTTCACCGAAGGCCTCGAGGAAAAGCCGGTAAAACCCTCCAATGTCTGCAAGCGCACGCAGTTCGGCCATGGCGACGTGCATCAGGGTTTCGGCCACGCCGATTTCGTCATCGAACGTTCCTTCAAGACCGAGCAGACGCACCAGGGCTATATCGAGCCGCATGCCTGCGTCGCGAGCGTGAACGTCGACGGCACGGCCGACCTGTGGGTCTGCACGCAAGGCCATTTCGTCTACCGCCAGCATTGCGCCCAGTTGCTCGGGCTGGAGGCTTCCAAGCTGCGCGTCACCTCCTCCGAGATCGGCGGCGGCTTCGGCGGCAAGACCCACGTCTGGGCCGAGCCGGTGGCGCTCGCGCTCTCGCGCAAGGCGGGCCGGCCGGTGAAGCTGGTGATGACCCGCGACGAGGTGTTCCGCGCGTCGGGCCCGACCAGCGCCACCTCGATCGACGTGAAGATCGGCGCCCGCAAGGACGGCACGATCACGGCGGCCGAAGCGACGCTGCGCTACACCTGCGGCCCCTATGCCGGCGCCTGGGCCGAGGTCGGCGCGATGACGGCATTCGCCTGCTACAAGCTCGATAACGTCAAGACGGTGGGCTACGAAGTGCTTGTCAACCGGCCGAAGACGGCGGCCTATCGCGCGCCGTCGGCGCCGATGGCGGCCTTCGCGGTGGAAAGCGCGATCGACGAGCTCGCCAAGGAGATCGGCATCGACCCAGTCGACTTCCGCATCAAGAACGCCGCGCAGGAAGGCACGCGCGCTTCCTACGGCCCGGTCTATGGCCCGATCGGCATCGGCCCGACGCTGGAGGCGGTGAAGAACCATCCGCACATGAAGGCGCCGCTGGGCACCAACCAGGGGCGCGGCATGGCCTGCGGCTTCTGGTTCAACTTCGGCGGCCAGACCTGCACGGATTTGAACATCGGCATGGACGGCTCGGTGTCGCTTGCCGTCGGCACCATCGACGTGGGCGGCTCGCGCGCGTCGCTGTCGCTGGTGGCGGCGGAGGAACTCGGCATCGACTACTCCCAGGTGAAGGCGATCGTCGCCGACACGTCTTCCCTCGGTTACAACGACATGACCGACGGCAGCCGCGGCACTTTCTCCTCCTCGATGGCGACCATCTCGGCAGCCCGCAACGCCATCAAGGTCCTGCGCGACCGCGCCGCGCAGATGTGGGACATTCCGGTCGATGATGTCGCCTGGGAACACGGCCACGCAGTGGCCAAAGGCGAAAAGCACGGCAATCTCGGCAAGCTGTCGCTGAAGGAGATCGCGGCGCAGTCCGGCAAGACCGGCGGGCCGATCGCCGGCCACAGCGAGCTCGTCGCCGACGGCGCGGGCGTGTCCTTCGCCACCCATATCTGCGACATCGAGGTCGACCCCGAGACCGGCTCGACCAGGGTGCTGCGCTACACGGTGGTGCAGGACGCCGGCAAGGCGGTGCACCCGACCTATGTCGAGGGCCAGTACCAGGGCGGTGCCGCGCAAGGCATCGGCTGGGCGCTCAACGAGGAGTATATCTACGGCAAGGATGGGCGCCTGCAGAACGCCGGTTTCCTCGACTACCGCATCCCGGTATGCTCGGATCTCCCGATGATCGACACGCAGATTCTGGAAATCCCCAACCCCAACCACCCCTATGGCGTGCGCGGCGTGGGCGAAACCTCGATCGTGCCGCCGCTGGCGGCGATCGCCAACGCGGTATCGAACGCRGTGGGCGTGCGCATGACCCACATCCCGATGTCCCCACCCCGCATTCTCGCAGCGCTGGAAGCGGAGCGGGAAGGCTAGAGGCTGGAGTCTGCCGGCGATGGTCGAAGTCACCCTTTGGGGCTCGCTCAGCACCGTCGCCGGGGGCAAGGCCAAGCACGAGATCGAGGCCAAGGACATAAGGGAGCTGTTCCGCAAGCTGGCGGAACAGTATCCCGGCATCGAGCCATGGATCGATCGCGGGATCGCGGTGGCGATCGACGGGACGATCTATCGCGATACGTGGAGCAAGGAGCTGCCGCCGGGGGCTGAGATATTCCTGCTGCCACGGCTGGCTGGGGGGTGAGTGGCGGGCGGCTCGAAAACAGGTTTGTCCAAACAATTTTATTGTGAATTGACTGCAAATGCCGCCCGCAATAATGACCGAATAGGGGTTATTCCGCGGGGGTGGAATCAATGCATGCGATATCGGGTCGCGCCGTTTTGTGGTGCGACCCAGACACGGTGTGCGGACTTGTCTTGGAGGATGGTGCTCATCAGCATGACCCGTCGAGGGTTCTGCCATGACACAATCCAATCCCACCTTCATCTCGGTGATCGTGACGACCTACAATTGGCCCGAGGCGCTGCGCATGACCTTGCAGTCGCTCGCCGGCCAGACCGATCATGGCTTTGAGATCATCGTGGCCGATGACGGGTCAGGCCCGTCTACCACCGAACTGGTTTCGGCCTTTGCCGGCTCGGCGTCAATCCCGGTCGCGTATGTCTGGCAGGAAGACGCGGGCTTTCGTCGCGCCGCGATCATCAACAAGGCCATCGCCCAGTCGCGCGGCGACTATCTGATTTTCGTCGACGGCGATTGCATAGTGCAGCCTGACTTCGTCTCGCAACATCGCGCCCTTGCCGAACCGAAGCACCTGGTCACCGGAAGCCGCATCCTGCTTGGCCGCAGGCTGAGCAAGGCATTGCTTGCCAAGGGCACGTGGAGCTTCAAGGCCTTCCGCCGCGGCGTGCTTTGGTACCGCCTCACCGGCGATGTCTCCAAGGTTGCCGCGCTGTTCGTGCGACTTCCCACGAGCAGGCTGCGGAACTACCGCTCGTTCGTCTGGCGGCGCATCAAGGGATGTAACCTCGCCTGCTGGAAGGTCGATGCCGTCGCGGTAGACGGCTTCGACGGGGGCTTCGTCGGCTGGGGCGGGGAAGATATCGACTTCGTCTTCCGCATGCAGGACAAGGGCGTGATCCGGCGCTCCGGCACCTGGGCCACGGAAGTCCTCCATATCTGGCATCCGCCGGCGGACCCGAGCCGCGCCGAATGCAACGGCAAGATCGTGCGCACGCGGATCGAAGCCGCGCGCCTGCGCCGCCGTGGCCGCTCAGATGCCGAACTGGGCGTAGAGCTTCGCTAGAGGCGAGCCGGACGGCGGAGAGGTATGTTTCAGATCGCGCAGCGCCTCGTTCCAGAGATGCAGGGTCAGAGTCTCCTCGAACACGATGGATTCGAGCGAGACGGCCGGGTCATAAACCGCAGAGGCCTGCTTGAAATGCAGCGGGTAGAACACATTCCGAGGCCGCGCCTTTTCGAATAGCCCGTGCTTATGGGCAAGTGCTGTAACGGCGGCCGGGCCGAATGTTCCCCAGGGAAGGTCCGCCGGCCGCACAGGAAGGCCAAGGAAGCGCTTAACCCTAGCCTTGCGCGCCCGCCGCATGCGCGTCCAGGGCGGCAAGCGGTTGGTGCGGAAGAGGCTTTCCAGTTCCGCGGCCATTGGCAAACCGGCGTCGAGATAGAGGATGGCGTTGTTGATGAGCGTCTCGTCCTCGAGACCGAACAGGCAATCGCCCTCGAAATTCACCGGCTTGAGGCAAACCATGTCGATGTCGGACCACAGGCCGGCGCCAGCCAGTTGCAGCCGATAGCGGAAATAGTTCGAGCCGAGCGCATAGGATCCCGATTTCGGGTAACGCAATCGCTTCATGTCGGCAAAAGGGACCGTCGCCTCGGCATCAACCAGCTCGACGCCGACCGGCACGTTGGCGATGGGCCGATAAGCGTGGAGACGGACCGGGTGTCCGTGGCTCAGCCACGAGGCGACCGACAGCAGCTCGATGCGCCCCAGTTTTTCGCCGATCCAGAGCACGTTCACAATTGGAGCTGTCACAAAGCCTGCCTTCGTTTTCTGTTGGATGGCGCGGGAGCCCCTCGCCTGCCGCTGGGGTGGGTGTCTATTCGATCTTGGGGGAAACTCAACATGGAGTCGGTTGGTGGCGGGCAGCGGCTTTGCGGGCGCGCCGTCGCCTGGGGCAAGAGCGAGCTCGACGTCGAAGCCAAGGACCTAAGGGCTGTTCCGCAAGCTGGCGAAACAGAATCCTGGCATCGCGATTGGCGGGAGGGTGAGTGGGCGGCACAAAACTTGGTGTCTAAGAACTGGCTGTCATGCCGGCCCGAGGACATGTCTGGCCACCCAGGCGGTGCGGCACTCGAGCACGGTCTGAGGTAAGAGCTGGCCTTCTGCATGTCCGTTTTGACCCATATCTGTCATTGTTCGGCCCCGGAAGGGGCTACAATATGCTGGTTACTGGGGAGACAGAAAACGGTGGCCAAAAAGACTTTGTGAAGTCTCCGTGCGTCAGCTACAACGCCTTCCATGCGCAATCTAACTGGGAAGAGTTATGGACACTCCGCTCAACGCGGCCGCGAGCACTGCCGGGTCTATCATTTCGGCGTCTGAATTCGAGGTACCTCCGTATCAACGCGAATATTCGTGGCAGGAAGATGAAGTCCGAGAATTTTTTGAGGATCTGCAGCGGAGCCTTGATGACGACACGTATTTTCTCGGCTTGATCATCCTCACGGATGAGGACGGCAAAAAGAAGATTGTCGACGGTCAGCAGCGAATTGTAACTCTTACACTACTTGCAGCAGCGCTCTTTCATGAGGCAAGATCTCGGAATCGAGGCGCCCTGGCAGACAGGCTGTCAGCTGACTTCCTTTATTCTATCGACTATGAAACCGATGGCAGCGATCCCCGCGTTGTGCTTACAGACCCCGCGGACAATGAGACGCTTCAATACGTAATCGCCAATGGGGAACCCCCTAGGCAGTCCGACGTTGATAGCGTCTCTGCCGAACTCTGTAGGTCATTCGTATTCTTGCGGAGAGAACTGCGGAACGACCTGCGTCAGGACCCTTTCAAGCGGTTAGGGAAGTGGACAGAGTTCATAACTCATAGGCTGTATTTCGCAGTATTTATCCACCCGAGTCCAGCATCGGCTTACCAAGTCTTTGAGGTTATTAATACCCGAGGTCGCGATCTCACGACGGCAGATCTTCTAAAAAATTTCACGATCAGCCAATCCCCACCCGCATTGCGAGCATCTGTGTATGAACGCTGGAAGTCTGTTGCAGATAATTTCCAGAGCGACGGCGTCAACTTCGTCCAGTATATTCGACATGCCGTTACGGTTGGAAGCGGCCATATTCTCTCAAAAGATCTATTTTCTTTCTTGGCAGCAAGGTCTGTCCATGGCCCTAAAGTGCCACCCACAAGCATTGATCTTCTCGAACTGCTTGAGCAGCGCCTGCCATTGTATCTCCAGATGATGGACTCGAGTTTGCCTGGACCAGCTAGTGATGGAGCTCTCAGCGTCTTTGAGGCCCTAAATCGGTTGAACGTCATCCAGGTTCGTCCGTTGATGATGGCGATGTTCGATACTCCCGATACAGACCGCGGTTTAGAGCAACTGCTCCGACTAGTCACAAGACGCATCGTTGTCGGGAACCTTGGCACTGGCAACATTGAACGCCGCTTTGCTGAGGCCGCCCGCCGAGTTCACCAGACTCGTTCTTGGCAAGAAGCGCTCGGCGATCTATCGGATCTCAGCCCAGAGAAAGATACCTTCAAAGACATATTGCAGAAGAGAACGCTCAATAAAGGAGTGCTGTCCTATCTCAAAAATGCGATCTGTTCCCGAACTATCACACCCTCGGTCTATGCACCGTTGCACTTCATAGTGCCGAAGTCAGAAAAAAACCACCCCAATTTCCTGGACGGTGAACTGTCGTATTGGGGCAGCACCATAGGGAACACATTTCTTAGTACTGTGGACAAAAGGCTCGGAGCTGCTGAATGGAGTGATTTCAAGCGTGTGATGTTGCCGACAGCGGCTCCCGGAGAATTCATGGAATTGCTCGAAACATTTTCGAATTGGGATGCGAACGCTATCCGCGAGGTCGGACGAGATCTAGCGATCATTGCTGCCGAGGTTTGGTATGGCTGACCCGGAGGCAGCACCGCCGATGCAGGCTAACTTTGCTAGGATCGTCGAAATATTTGAGCGACGTACGGAGATCGAAGTTCTTCCGGCTTTGATTAATGCCGTCAAAGCTCATGGCACTGCTGCCGATTTGACTACCTCTGCAATTGTCATTGACGCCAGCGCAATGCTCCGTATACCTGGACACAAGAAAAGCTCGGACATCATCGACTATCTTGGAGGTGTCCATTCGAAACCGGTAATAATACCCGGGCAGGTGATTCAAGAATTCTGGAACAATCAGCTCAACGCCGTTAACACTGTTTACAAGACGATACATTCTAAGGCTGCTGAGCTTATTCGTGAAGTCACCAAGGCGACTGAAGTAGGTGTTACTGCGCCTGAGCGGATCGTAGCGGCCGTTGAAGAATTCAAGAGAGATAACGAACATCTCTTTGATCCGGAGCTTGTCCAGAAGACTTCTTCATTTCTGGAGCGGCTTCAAGCTTCGGTGATGGTGCCTCATGCTCCGCGGGTTGGGCTTTATGAGATCGCCATTCAGCGTAAGCTTTCCAAAACTCCACCTGGCTTCAAGGATGATGGCGATGGTGATTTCTTGGTATGGGTGGATGCGCTCTGGGGTCTTTCCAGAGCCAAAAGCGAAGGTGTTGAGTTTGGCAACGTGATCCTCCTAACTAACGACAAGAAGATCGACTGGTGTCGTGGCTTCACTGCTCATCCTATCCTGTGCGCAGAGATGAAGGCGCTACTAAGCGTGCATTTCGAGGTCTGGACGTTGGATCACTTCGCTGCAGCTATTTCGTGATTGGCTGTAAGTTCCGTCTCCCTTGCGTGGAACAAGCTCGACATAGAGGATCGCGCCGCCCTCGCGGCGCTCCCAGGTGATCTTGCGGCTGTGGAAGACTTTCCAGGTCGGCGCGGTGCGCCACGCTGATGATGGTCATCTTCGGCAATTCGTGGATGACCGTCTCCATCATCCGTCCTGGCTCTTCTCGTCGAGCGCCGAAGTCGGCTCGTCCAGCACGACGATGTTGGAGCAGTGCGGTGGAGACGCGCCAAGGCGAGGCGCTGTTTTTCACCGCCGCTATGCCGGCAGGGACGGGGTAGTGTTCGGCTCCGGCGCTGCTTCCGCCTCATCCTCGTCGCCGAGCGCCTCGCCGTTCACCCCCAGCGGGCGGCCGATCCAGATCGGTCGACCGTATGGTCGCGTTTGGGGTTGGTGGTGTTGGGGTGGGTAAGGATGCTCAGGCCCGCAGTGGTTCAGCATCAGCCACGCCGCGCGGAACCACCCTACCCCCCAACCGCGCCAGCCCCTTCGCCCGCAGATACACCAACCCCGCCACCGCCAAATCCCCCACCGCGATCCCCCTAAACACAAACGCCGTCGCCTCCCCCGCGCCCTCTCGCCCCGCAACCTCCCCGCACACCAGCCCCGTCAAATCGCCGGCGACCAGAGCGGGGTCGACCATGGGCTTGGGCATTTTCTTTTCCTGCTCCACGTCGTCAACGACCATGCGGTCGAAGCGGGGCATCGTCTCGGGCTGCCAGGGCAGCGCCAAGTCGGTGATGGCGGTGAAGCTTCCGGGTTTCAGACAGTTCGCGTCAAGGAAGGGCGTGGGCGCGGGCACCAGGGTCACCGTCGTCACCACGATGTCGGCGCCTTCCAGCGCGGCCCTTGGCGAGTCGCTGGCGACGGCTTGCAAGCCCCGCTCCCGCGCCATTTGGCAGAGCGCGTCGCGGTTGGCAGTGCCGCGGCCGAAGGCGCGGATTTCGTGCAACGGGAAGAGGTCAGCGAAGGCTTCCAGGTGGCCGCGCGCCTGCACGCCGCAGCCGATGAAGGCGATGGATGACGAGTCGGGCCTTGCCATGCGCCTGGCGGCGACGGCGCTTAAGGCGGCCGTGCGCTTCTCCGTCACCCAGTTGCCGTCGACCAGGGCAAGCGGCAGGCCGGTCTCGGCATCGAGCAGCGTGATCAGCGAATTGAGCGTGGGCAGGCCGCGCTCCGCGTTGCGCGGGTTGACGACCAGCGACTTGGTGGCCAGCACGCGCGGTTCGGAGGCGACGCCGAGTGTCGCCATGATGTAGCGGTCGTCGCCCGGCATCACCGCCGCCTTCGGCGCGCACCACACCTCGCCCCGCCGCTGGCCGAGGATCATGCGTTCGATCGCGTCGACCATGTCGCTCGTCGGGATCGCCAGGCGTTCGAGAAACGCCGACGACAGATAGGGCAAGGTTTCGGCGGGGTTGTTCATGCTGTCATTCCAAATGAGGGTCATTGGCGGACGCGCCGGAGGGCGGCGGCCGGTCGAAGTCTGGCGTATTTTTCGGCCGCGTAGAAGAGTGGTGGCCGCTGAGACTGGGTAAATCGCAGAGGGCGCCCCCCGCTCCGTCTCGGCTTCGCCGAGCCACCTCTCCCCCACTGTTGTCTAGGGCATATACACATCTCGCAAGGCCCATCCGTCTGCACAGGCTCTGAAGTAGGCGAGGCCATTGTAGAAGGTGATGGGCCCTGGCGGTTTGGAGGAAGCATAGCCGTTCCAGCCGCCGAGCTTGGCGATGATCCATGCCGCCCAGGCGAGCGAGTTTTTGGTGTGGGGATTGGATTGCAGCCGCGTCTTGCCTTTGAAGCGCGCCTGAAGCGCGGCAAGCGTGTCGATCTCGTGGGGCGTGAAGACCAGGTTTGCCGGCTGGTCGTCCTGGCCGTGGCGGGCCTGCACGAGCTGCATGACAATGACGGCGGCCTTGGCGGCGATGGCGACGAGCTTCTCCAAGCGTGCGGCCGAGTGCAACTGGCTGTCTTCGACTTTCAGGCCCTGGGTCTTCATCACCCGGAAGAACTGCTCGATGACCCAGCGCTGCTTGTACCAGGCGACGATCCGCCAGGCCTGGGCGGGGCTGCTCATCGCATGCGTGGTCAGGAGCAGCCAATGGATCGGTTCCACGCCGGCGGGCGCGGCCGTTTCGACAACCTCGACCCATTGCAGCCGCACGCTCTCGGGCAGGCCGTCCTCGCGCAGGTTGGCCGGGCGCCGGATCATCGCTTGGCCGAAGCGGATGCCAAGCCTGGCCTGGCGCGGCGGGCGATCGGCCCGTTCGCGCAATTCGATCGCCTGCGTGTCGAGGACCGGCACCTCCTGCACGGCCTTGCGCAGCGTGCCGCCGCTGGCGAGCGCATGGTCATGCATGACGCGCGACAGCACATGGAAGGAGCCGTCCGGCACACGCGCCCACATCACATAAAAGTCGCTCTCCCGATCGGCGATGAAGGTGACCATGCCGGCCCGCGCCAGCACCGGCTTGGCCGCTTCGGCCGTCTCGACCCAGCGCCGCGATTCCTTTTCGCTCAACGGCCGCTTGGCATGCGGCACAAGCTCCTCCCCGGCGCGCGTCCACACCCGCCCGCCAACAAGGCCAAGGCAAGTACCGCGCTCGGCATCAAGACCAAGCATCGGGTGCAGCAGCAGGCCCCGGCAATTGCCCTTCTTGATCTTGCCAAGGTCGCGCCGATGGTCCTGACTCGTCGGGAACCTGATCTCACTGGTGTCCTGAACGGCCAGTACATGCCGGCCCTCAGCCGCCAGACGGGTCCGCTCGCTCCAGCCCGCAATGATCCGCTCCACCGTCACCGCATCATTGCCGAGAAAGCGCCCATAGCGGATCTCCTCGGAGCGGTTGCCGTCGGCAAGCCGGCGCAGGCAAACCGTTTCGCGCAGCACCATGCCCTGGAGCAGCGCCGCCCCCCTTTTTCGAGACGGCGATCTCCAAACCAACCCAACGACCAGTCCTGGCATGCCTGCATCGGTGACAATTCCCTCAAATCAGAATGTCACCGCAACAACCATATCGCTCCCGCAACCGGAATCCGACCCGCCACAAGCGAGTCAATCCGTCGCAGCAAGATGTGTATATGCCTTAGCCACTGTTGTGGGGGCGAGGAAATGCCAATCGCGTGGGGGCGAGGAACCTCACGCCGCCTTGCGGCCCCTCGCCCCGCTGCCCCACAGCGCCCGTTTGATCAGGCCCCGTCTGCGCGGCGCGAGCTCGACATCGCTGACCAGCTTCGCGCCGCCCTCGCGCCTTTCCAGCGTGATCTTGCGGCTGTGAAACGCTTCCAGTTCGGCGCGGTGCGCCACGCTGATGATGGTGACCTTCGGCAGTTCGCGGATCACCGTCTCCATCATCCTGTCCTGGCTCTTCTCGTCGAGCGCCGAGGTCGCTTCGTCCAGCACGACGATGTCGGGGCGGTGCAGAAGCAGGCGCGCGAAGGCCAGCCGCTGCTTTTCGCCGCCGGACAGCGTCTGGTCCCAGGGCGCGTCCTCCTCGATCCTGTCTTTCAGGTAATCGAGGCCCACCTTATCGAGGGCAGCGCCGATCTTCCTGATCGTCCAATTGTCGGCGGCGGCGGGATAGGCGACCGCGCGGCGCAGCGTGCCGGTGGGGATGTAGGGGCGTTGCGGCAGCATGAACAGCCGTTTGCCGGCGCGGAAATCGACGCTGCCGCCGCCCCAGGGCCACAGGCCGGCGATGGCGCGTACCAGCGTCGACTTGCCGGTGCCGGATTCGCCGGACACCAGCACCCGCTCGCCCGGTTCGATCTCGACCTCGGTTTCCTTGACCACGCCGGTGCCGTCGTTGAGCGTCACGGAGAGATCGTCGAGGGAGAGCATCGCCCCGTTTTCGGTCTTGCCGTGCCTGATGCGGCCGAAAGCGTCGCTCCGTTCGGCGCGCTCCAGCCCGTCGAGCGACACCATCAGCGAGGCGATGCGGTGCGCGGAGGCGTTCCAGTCKGCCAGGCGCGGATAGTTGTCGACCAGCCAGCCGAACGCCGCCTGCACGATGGCGAAGGCCGAGGCCGCCTGCATGACCTGGCCGAGCGACATCGAGCCTTCGAGGAATTTCGGCGCGCACAAGAGCACCGGCACCACCGGCGCGAACAGGCTCGATCCCTGCGACACCAGCGCCGTGCGCATGTGCTGGCCGGTCAGCCGCGCCCATTTGCCGAGCACGCCGGCGAACGTCCGGTCGATGCCGCTGTTCTCCTCCTCCTCGCCGCCCAGCAAGGCGATGCTCTCGCCGTTTTCGCGCACACGCGTCAGCACGTAGCGGAATTCGGCTTCCGCCTGGTTCTTCTCCTCGGAGAGTCTTACGAAATGGCGGCCGATCACCACCATCGAGGTGGAGGTGATCGCGGCGTAGAGCACTGCGGTGATGACGAGGAAGCCGGGAATGGTGASGCTCGACCCCGCGACCGTGAAGCTCAGCGCGCCGCCGATCGTCCACAGCACGACGATGAAAGTCGAGGCCGACAGAAAGGCGGAGATGACGCCGGCGACGAAATCGACGGGCGACTCCGTGGCGATCCGCAGATCCTCCGAGATGCGGGCCTCGGGATTCTGGTGGTCGCCCTTGACGAGGTTGAGCTGGTAGTAGCGGCCGTTGGCGAGCCAGCGCGCGATGACCGCCGTGGTCAGCCAGGAACGCCAGCGGCGCTGGATCGTCATGCGCAGGTAGACCTGGGCGACGACGAGGCCGATGCTTCCGAGCACCAGCGGCACGAAGATGGCGCTGAGGACATAGACGGTGTGGGCATTGCGCTGCTCGATGGCGTCGAAAATCGCGCGGTTCCAGACGTTGATGCCGTACTGGAAGCCGACATTGACGCCGATCAGGACCAGCAGCCCGAGCGTGCACGGCCAGGCGAGCCGGTCGCCGCGCCGGCCCCAGTACCCCTGCCCTGAGATCCAGAAACGCCTGAGCAGGTATTTCTTGCGCGCCTGCTCGGCCTCTTCGCGCGTCAGCCGCGGATCGGGCTCGACGGCCTCGGGCGGAGGCGCGGCCTCGCCGACGGCCTCCGGCGCAGCCCCGGCCGCCGGTTCCCGCTCACGGCCCGGCTTGCCGGCGCCGCCGGCCGATTTCCGTTTGGATCTAGCCTCGGACATACGGCCGACAACGGCCTCACAATCAAAAGGTTTCACGGCTGTTCGCCGCGACGGCCGCTCAGGCCGCGTTGTCGCTCCGGCGCCGCGAAGGCCCCGCCGGATCGAAGATGGCTTCCGCCGCGGCCGGGCTGCCGGAATGCCCTGCCTCGAAGGCGAGCGCCTCTTGCGTGGGAAGGGCCGGCGAGAACAGGAACCCTTGCGCGACCGTGCAGCCCAGCGATCGCAGGATCATGCGGTCGGCGTCCGTCTCGACGCCCTCCGCCATCACCTCGATGCCCAGCGTCCGGCCGAGATCGATGACCGCCTTGACGAGGGCCTGGTCTTCCACCGATTTGGCAAGGTCGCGCACGAAGTCCTTGTCGATCTTGATCTTGCGGATGCGGCTGTCCTTCAGCGAAACCAGGGTCGAGAAGCCGGTGCCGAAATCGTCGAGCACGATRGATATGCCGGCGTCGGCCAGGCGYCCCACCTTCTCGTCGACCCTGTCGCGGTCGACCGGCGCTTCCTCGGTGATCTCGATCTCCAGCATCGCGGCCGGGACATYTTTCGCCCGCACTATGTCCAGGATCATGTCGTCGACATTGCCGGCCTCGAGCTCGCGCGGCGACAGGTTCATCGCCACCCGCACATCCCGGCGCCCATTTCGCACGAGTTCCCCGATCATCGAGCAGCAATTGAGGAACACCGTCTCCGTCAGCAGGGAAAGCATGCCGGTTTCACGCGCCGCGGTGACGATCTCTGGCGGGGAAATCGCGCCATGGATGGGATGCTGCCAGCGCAGCAGCGCTTCGAAGCCGACGACCGCGTCGGTGTCCAGGCGCACCAGGGGCTGGAACCAGGAGCAGAGCGCGCCGGCCTCGATGGCGCCGCTCAGGTCGCGCTCGATGCAGTGCTTGCGCTCCAGCGCGCTGTCGAGTTCGGCATCGAAGAGGCAATAYTCGTTCCKGCCGCTGCGCTTGGCCGCATAAAGCGCGAAATCGGCCTTGAGCAGCATCTCGGTCAATCGCGGCTTTTCCGATCGGTAGATGCCGATCGAAGCGCCGACACGCACCGAGTTCAACTCCGGATCCGGATTGGCGATTGCCGCGATGATCGTCGAGGCAAGCTCGTCGGCCGATTGCAGGGACCCGTCGGCCGGAAAAAGCAGCACGAACTCGTCGCCGCCGATGCGCGCGATCGTCGCYCCTTTCGGCGCRTGGTCTTCTATCCTGCGCGCGACCTTGACCAGAAGSTCGTCGCCGATGTTGTGGCCATAGGTGTCGTTGACGGATTTGAAGCCGTCGAGGTCGATCAGCATGGCCACGAACGGGCCGTCGGCAGGTCCGAGCTGGCCGATGGCGTGCTCCAGCCCAAGGCGGTTGAGCAGGCTCGTCAGCGGATCGCGCCTGGAGTTGCGTTCCATCTCGGCGGCAAACGCCCTCGCCTCGTATTTGAGCCGGCTCGTCTCGCGGAAGCGGGATTCTCCAAGCAGCGCGCTGCGGATCATTCCAGCGAGGAAAAGCAGGATGGTGAAGGCCAGGACATAGTTCTCGATGTCGCCTTTCGCCACCAGGCATCCGGCGGCGGCCAGAAGCGGCAGCGTCATGAAGTTGATCGAGGCCAGCGCGTAGGATGCGCTGTAGGTGACGGAACCGGCCGACAGGCCGGCAAGGACGACCAGATAGAGCGGCGCCTGGTGCGTGGTGTAGCCGTTGGTCAGCACCGCCAGGAAAGACCAGGCGATGCCCGACGCGAGCGCCAGCGCCCCATAGAGGGAAAGCCGCGCGCCGACCGCCTTCGGCCTGTTGTCGGCGAAATCCGGCTGGGCGATGGCGAGCGCCATGCGCGCGCCGTTGATCGTGCCGATCGCCGCAAACCACAGCACCGCCGCGAGACCGCCGCCCGAAACCATCTGCGCGGCCAGGATCAGGGCCGCCAGCACCGTGCCGATGGGCATGGAGATGAATATCCCCTTCCTCAGATCGGCGAACTGATCGCGCAGGATCCCGGCGGCCACGGCTTCGCTCCGCCCCATGGGAATGGAGCCCGCAAGAAACCGTTCGAAGTGCCGCGCCATGGGTTGTGACTAAGGCAGTCGAATGAAAATCGTGTTAAGCATTTCAGCGCTTTACGGCGGATCTTCCGATTGAAGGCCGGCGACACCCGGTTCTCGATGATCACAAGACGGTGACCCCGGCACCGAAGCCCGGCAGGGGTCGCTGCATCCAGCCCCGGAAGCGCGCTTCCGGAAAGATGGGCTTCGCCGGACCATTGCTCGGCCTTGCGGGCGCGTTATCTGGTTCGGAAGGCGACCCCGCAAACAAGGAGGGCTTCGCGGCCATGAGCAATCGCTTGGCTGTCGCGCTTTACGTGCTGGCGATGGTGGCGCTCATCGTCGGCGTCGACGTCCTGTTCCTCAGAGACCGCTTCTGGGAACGGCTTTTCGCGAACATCGCGATCGTTCTCGTGTTCGGGGCCGTCTATCTTCTCTTCCTTCGGCGCGGCTGAGCCGGGCTGTCTTGGACAGCGTGGCTGCCGGGCACTTCCACCAGGGTCGAAGGGCCGACGGCGGCACGCGGCGCAATCGCCGAAGCCATAAATTGCGGTGGCCTGCCGAGATGGCTGGTCATCGCGGACCGAAACCCATTAGTGTGCCGCGAGCCCGGCCGGCGCGCCAGGCAAACCAGTCTCCCCGGAGGGTAACCGAAATGAGCCGTCTCTCGCATTCCGAGGTCCACATGGTCCATCGGATCGGCTGGCTTCGAGCGGCCGTGCTCGGCGCGAACGATGGGCTCGTCTCCACGTCGAGCCTTGTCGTCGGCGTCGCGGCGGCGGGATCGGGATCGGCGGCAATCCTGATCGCGGGACTTGCCGGGCTGGTGGCTGGCGCCATGTCGATGGCGGCGGGCGAATATGTCTCGGTCAGCTCGCAGACGGACGCGGAGAAGGCCGACATCGCCCGCGAGAAAAGCGAGCTCGCCAAGGCGCCCGAGGCGGAGCTGGAGGAACTGACGCAAATCTACGTCGACCGAGGTCTCGACCGCGAGCTCGCGAAGCGGGTTGCGGTCCAGCTGATGGAGCGCGATGCGCTGGGGGGCCATGCCCGCGATGAGCTCGGCATTTCCGAGACGGTCGCCGCCCGTCCGGTGCAGGCCGCCATGGTCTCGGCGCTCACCTTCGCGTCGGGCGCGGTCGTGCCCGTGCTCGTCGCGCTTGCATCGCCCCCGGGCAAGACAAGCGTCATTGTCGCGGCATCCACGATCGTCGCATTGGCCATACTGGGCGGCATGGGCGCCGCCGCCGGAGGGGCCAGCGTAGTGCGCGGCGCCGTGCGCGTCACTTTCTGGGGCGCGCTTGCGATGGGCGTCACCGCCGCGGTCGGCGCGATCTTCGGGGTCAGCGCCGGATAGGGAACAATCCGCCCGCGACGGCGACTTGCGGGGAAGCTTTCGCTCGGCACCTGCACCTGCCCCCTAGCCTCTCCCCACTGTGTGGACTGAGGACATCGCGAACAGCTGTGCGAAGACATCGCGAACACTTTGGTGCGGGCGAGGAACCAAAGCTTCCAGAGGCGAACTACCCTCCCCGGTTTTCGCTTCGTGCGGTCGCCTTTGCGGCAAGGTGCTGCTTGAGCCGGGCGATATCGGCGGGGGACCAGTCCTGGGCGCCGAGGACGGCCGACCAGGCTTCCACGTAATCCTGCGGCGCATAGACATGGCCATGGCCGATCGGCGTGCTGTTGGCGACAGCCATGTCCAGGCCGAGCTGCAGCATCGTCACCACCGGATACCAGCCGAGTTGGGGCGAAACATCGGGGCCGCGCGGCGCTTTCATCCAGTCCGGCTGGCGGTAGGCGTCGCGGTAGTCGAAGAAGACGATCGGGTCGCTGGCATATTGCAGATAGACGACGCGCAGCGGCCCCCAGGGCTTGTCCGGGGCGACGGCCGGGCCGTTCTGGTTCATGAAGCGCACCAGGCTGCTGTCGCGGAAGACCGGAAGCCATTGCGGCGTCGCCGGATCGCGCGCCTCGGTGACCGACCGCCAGATCCGGCTTGCGAAAGGCGGGCCGCTCCACAGCGCGCCGCTGATCGGATCGCCGAGGATATCGAACAGGTCGGCCGACCGTTCCGAATTCATCGCGCCGAGGCTGAGACCGTGCAGATAGAGTTTCGGACGCTTGTCCCTGGGCAGGGTCGTCCAGTAGCCGTAGATTTCCTGAAACAGCGCCCGCGCCGTCTCGGCACCATATTCAGGCTGCGCCAAGAGGGAAAGCGGGCTGCTGAGATAAGAGTACTGGACCGCGACGCTGGCGACATCGCCGTCCCGAAGATACTCCAGCGCATCCATCGAGGCCGGATCGACCCAGCCCGTGCCGGTCGGCGTGACGACGATCAGCGCCGACCGGCTGAAGCCGCCGACCCGCTCCAGTTCCCGCAACGCCAGCTTTGCCCGGGCTCGCGCGTCGGCGGCGGCGCCGAGGCCGACATAGACGCGGATCGGCTGCTCAGCCGGGCGGCCGGTGAAGGCGCTTATCTCCCCGGCGCCTGGGCCGTCGGCAATGAACTCGCGGCCGGCGCGGCCCAGTTCGTCCCACCTGACCAGCGAAGCCGGGCTCCCGGTCTTGCCGTCGTTTGCGGGCTGCGGACGCTCCGGCTCGATCAGCGCATCGAACTTGCTGTATGAGGAATCCAGGGCACGGAACGCGGTGGGGACGAGCGTGTTGCTGCCGATCGACCACACGATCGCCGCTGCGATGCCGAACCCCACCACATTGGCGACCCGCCTCGGCACGAAGCGCCGCAACTGACGAGCGGCGAAACGGACGAACGCCGCGAAAAGACGCGCCGCGACGAGAAGGACGAGGAAGGTCGCCAGCGCGATGCCGGAGACTTTCAGGGGATGGGCGGTGTCGACCGGCGGCATGCCCATGACCGCGCGGACGGAGTTCTGCCACTCGGCCGTCCGCCACAGGAAGGCGACGATCACCGCGAGGCAGATGACGCAGAGTACGGCGCTGGCGATCGACCTCGGCCGCGCCCACAGTTCCGGGATCTCCAGATAGCGCCAAAGCCAGAGCGCGGCGACGCCGCCCCCGTAGCCGATGGCAAAACAGCCGCCGGCGAGCGCGCCTTGCGTGACATAGGTTCGTGGAACCAGCGTCGGCGTCAACGCGGCCGCGAAGAACAAGGTGCCGACAACGAGGCCGACGATGCTCAAGGATTGTGCTTGTCTGTAGACCATTCGCGGTAACGCGGTTGCAACAGGGCATCAATAGACGGACCGGCCGGCAAAAGCCAATCCAGTCAGCCTTGCCGGCACGGCTTGCCGCGCTCGGCGACTGTGCCATCGAGTTCCGGCTCTAAATCAAGGAGATAGAGCATGATGTCGTCCGAAAACCGCTTCACACTTTTCGGCATCATGCTCTGGCCGGCGGCACGTGCTATGGAGAATTCGGCACAAGTGGAGCTCCAGCACCATGACCCTGACCAATCGAGACATCGTCGAGCTGACCGAATGGCGCCGCAAGCTGCACCGGCAGCCGGAAATCTCCAACGAGGAGGAAAAGACCGCCAAGGAGGTCGTCAGCTTCCTCGCCAACACCGGCCCGGACAAGGTGCTGACCGGTCTGGGCGGCCATGGCGTGGCGGCGGTCTATGACAGCGGACAGGCGGGGCCGACGGTGCTGTTCCGCTCGGAGCTCGACGCGCTGCCGATCGAGGAGCTTTCGGGGGTCGAGCATTCATCGCAGGTGCCGGGCAAGTCGCATATGTGCGGCCATGACGGGCACACCGCGATCCTGGCCGCGCTCGGCCGGCAGTTCGGCCGCGAAAGGCCGGCGCGCGGCCGCGTCGTCCTGATGTTCCAGCCGGCGGAGGAGACCGGCAATGGCGCGGCCGGCGTCGTCGCCGATCCGCGCTTTTGCGAGATCGCGCCGGACTTCGCCTTCTCACTGCACAATCTGCCGGGCGTGCCGTTCGGCGAGGTGCGGGTGAAGCCCGGCGTGGTGAACTGCGCCTCGCGCGGCATGCGCATCATTCTGGAAGGCAAGACCGCGCATTCCTCGATGCCCGAGACCGGCGCCTCGCCGATGCCGGCGGTGAGCGAGTTGATGCCGGCGCTGCCCGCGCTCGGGCATGGCACCTTTGCCGACGACGATTTCGGCATGGTCACCGTCACCCATTGCGCGATGGGCGAGGCGGTGTTCGGCATCGCGCCCGGCTACGCCGAAGTCTGGGCGACGCTGCGCACCCGACGCGACGAGCGCATGGCGGAGTTGGTCGCTTCGGCCGAAGCGCTGGCCGGAAGGATCGCCGCCGCGCATGGCCTTGCCGTGCGCCACGACTATCACGAGATCTTCGTCGCCAGCGTCAACGCGCCGGACGCAGTGGCGCAGCTGAACCGCGCGCTCGACGAGGAAGGCGTTTCGCGCGGCGAGGAAGCCCTGCCGATGCGCGCCTCGGAGGATTTCGGCATCTTCGGCCACAACGCCAAGTCGGCGATGTTCTTCCTCGGCGCCGGCGAGAAACACCCATCGCTGCATAACCCCGACTACGACTTCCCGGACGACCTGATCCCGATCGGGTCGAAGATATTCATGCGCACGGCGCGCAACCTCTTGGGCTGAGCGGCTGCCACACATGAGAATTTTGTGCTAAACACTCGCGCTGACGACGATCTACCGCTACATCAAGCTTATGACAAAGGCACAGATCAAACAGGAGCCAACTGGCAAGTGGGCGGTGCGCGACTCACGTAGCGGTCGCTACGTCGAGGTGCGCGGTGCGGACTCAATGAAGTCATCGCAGTTGCCCCTGAAGAAGGGCGTGGATCTCACAAAGCCCATCGCGCAGCAGGCGCTGAGAGGCGGCTCGGACAAGGTACGCAAACCCTCCGTCAAGAACTGATCCTTGCCAGGGGCGCTTCTCGACACGCATACGCTCTACTGGCTGGTAACGGCAGCGGGTGCGATTTCAGAAGAAGCTCTCATCGCCATCGCCGAATGCCAGACCGCGGGGACGCTTTACGTTTCACCGATCACGGCATGGGAATTGACGATCGCATCCCGGAAGCCAGCTCACAAGCACCCGCCAAATCTTGGCGTGGGAACGCCGTCAAAATGGTTCTCGACAGCGGTGGCTGTCACGGGGGCGAAGGTCGTCCCGATTAAGCAACGCATCGCCTGCGAGGCAGCTGCGGTGGTGGCCGATACCGGGCATAAGGATCCAGGCGATTGCTATTTAATCGCGACGGCGCGCGGCGCGCGTAAAGAGTATTCCGATCATCACGCGCGACACAATCATGCTGGGACTTGCTTCTCCTGACTATCTTGAAGTCATTGTGTGCTAAATTTGCCGGGATCGGTGCCGCCATGCCTCCTGGTGCCTTTCACGACTTCTTCGCGCGCGACGCCCTTGTGGTGGCGCGCGGCTTGATCGGCGCGACGCTCGGCCTGAACGGCGTCGGCGGCATCGTCGTCGAGACCGAGGCGTACCGACCCGACGATCCGGCCTCGCACGCCTATCGCGGAAAGACGCCGCGCAACGCGCCGATGTATGGCGCGCCGGGCAGCGCCTATGTCTACCGCTCCTACGGGCTGCATTGGTGCCTGAACGCGGTGTGCCTGCCCGGCAGYGCCGTGCTGATCCGCGCGATGCAGCCGCTGTTCGGCATCGCCGCGATGCAGGCCAACCGCGGAACCGACGACGAAAAACTGCTCTGCTCCGGCCCCGGCAAGCTCTGCGAGGCGCTCGGCATCGACGGCTCGCACAATGGGCTGCCGCTCACGGAACCGCCCTTCGAGCTTGCGCGAGCAGCGACCGATCCGGCGCTCGTCAGTGGACGCAGGATCGGTCTCACCAAGGCCGTGGAGTTGGAGTGGCGGTTCGGCCTCGGCGGGTCGCCTTATCTCAGCCGGAAGTTCTGAGCGACGCGGCCCGCGGCGGCCGTCTCTCACCCGGCAATTGCGGCGGCGATCTCGAAGCCCTCGACGAGGTGATCGCTGTCTTCCCGCTTTTCGAATTCGTAGTGCGTGCGCAAGTGGCTTACCGGCGAAAAGCCGGGGGCCGATTTGCGGATCTGCATGACGCATTCCCGTGCGCCGGGCATGTCGCCCGAGCGCGCCAGCGCGGCCGCCAGCAGCGACCATCGCCGTGACCCGTAAGGCAGGCGCTGCATCGCCGTCGCGGCGTCGCCATAGTCGCGAGCGGCATAAAGCGCGACGCCGCGATCGGAATGGTACCATTCGGCATGGATGGGATTTACCGCGATTGCCCTGTCCATCAGTTCCAGTCCGTCGCGCGGCCGCCCACGCATGGACAGCACGTGGCCCAACTGCAGCATCGTGTCGGCATCATATGGGTTGACGTCGAGCGCGCGCCGCATGTGATGCTCGGCCGCCTCATGGTCACGCGCGGCAAGCCGCGCGAGCGCCAGTATGCGGTGGCAGCGGGGCTCGTCCGGCGCCAGCACCAGGGCTTGCGATGCACGCTCCACGCAGCATGCGACGACTTCCTCCGGCGCGCTGCCGAAATCGGCAATCGCCAGTTCCACCAGCGCGATATAGGCGTGGGCGAGCCCGTAGTCGGGATCGCGTGAAATCGCTGCCTGGAGCAAGTTCAGGGCCTCGATATTGTCGTCGGGGCGATAGCCGCGGAAGCGCACGATCGCTCGCGTCACCAGTTCATAGGCCGCGAGGTCCTGCGTCGGCCTGCCGGCGGTCCTCCGCAACGCTGCCGCCTCCAGGTTCGACACCAGCCGGTTCACGACACGGTAGGCAATTTCGTCCTGGACGGCGAACAAGTCCGGCCCGGCCGCCGTGTAGCTTTCGCCCCAGATCAGCGTCTCGGCTCGAGCGTCGACCAGCTTGGCGCCGATCTTCAACTGAGCGCCGCTGCGGATGACGGATCCCCGCACGAAATAGTCCGGCCGCACCGAGATCGGCGGGCCTTGACCTTGCGCCTGGCGGAATGCCGCGAGCGCCGTCTCCCGGTTCAGGATCGTCAGCGTGTGGAAGCGGGCAAGCCTGTCCGCCACGTCGTCCGCGAAGGCGCCGGTCAAGGGATCCGAAGTATCGCCGGGCGCCCGGCCGTCCTCGAACGGCACCACAGCGACGACCGGCTGCGATGCCGGCGAAGGCTGGCGGCCGGGAGCCGAAAGCACGTAGCCGCGTTTCGGCACCGCCTTCAGGATCGCCTGGTCGCTGTCGTCGAGCGCCTTCCTTATGTCCCGCACGGCCTGGGTGAGGGAATCTTCGGTGACGGCTATGTTCCCCCAGACCGCGGAGATCAGGTCGGATTTGGTGACGACCTTGCCGTCGTTTCGAGCCAGGTAGGAAAGCAGGCTGAACGCCTTCGAGCGCAGCGGCACCGCTGCTCCGTTCCGCAGCAGCAGGCCGCGCTCCAGATCAAGCTGGCAGTCGCCGAGTTGCAAGACCCCGTGCGAAGCGGATTCCCCCATGGAAAAGCGCCCTGCCCTTGCGCAACATCCAAGGACCTATTCGGCTACCAATCCGTGCCGAGGTCAAGTCGTCCGTTGGGCCGGGGCGCCCCGTGCGTGGCAGGGTGCGGTCCCGCTTCAGGTCCCCGGCCGAGATCTCCAGCATTTCGATCAGCGCGCCGGGCAGTGCATAGCCGGGGCTGACCATGCCGCTGACGACGATCTCGAAGAGTTCCTGGCGTGCGCGRGTGCGGGCTTGATCGTCGAACATGGYTGCCTCCATTTGTCCAAGCAGCATGCTCCGGATTGCCCGCGCCGTACCGACGAACCCCTGAAATTYTGCTGAAATCYSCCTGCTTGTGGGACGTGCGGTTCTGTGTACTCTGCAAYCTAAATTAGGAAGGGCTTGGGGATGAGATTCGCAATTRTAGCCGTGTTGACCGCRGCGCTGGCTGGATGCGCGACGTCTCCGGCCGACTACGAAGCGAAGCTTTCACACCAAGACCCGAAATGGGCGTCGACGGGATGCCAGCAGGCCCGCAAGGCGGCTTCGGACTACGACGCCCGCGAAAAACAGCACCCCGGTTGGGGCTTCGGTGTGCTGCTTGGTCCCTACAGTATGGGGCTGGTGGCGGCCATCAAGGAGCATGAGCAGCAGCAGCGCAAGCTGTTCGCCCGCAACATCCACCTGCAGTGCTCCAGTCTGCCGCTGCCAAGAGAGTTGGAGCGCGCCGCCGATCCTGTCAAGCCGACGAAGTATCCCTAGATGTGGGCATGATGCCGAAAAGTGTGAAGCGGTTTTCGGACGACATCATGCTCTATCTCTTTGATTTAGAGACGGATTCAGATTTCAGGTCGAACAGACCTGAAATCATCCGGCTCTAAAGCGTTTCACCGCTTCACGGAAACTGCGAACCGCTCSATCCCGTTGTTTTGGCGCAATTCCGAACGACCCGCCCGGCTTCKGGGCGAGGCGGAAGATACCCCTRTCATTCAGCTTTTCCGCCACGCCGTGAGTTCCGGCCATGGTTCCGGTCGAGCAGCAGATGCGCGCAGCCGGCTTGCGTCCGATGCCGACTTGCGCGATTGTCSGGGAGGTGGAGGGTACAAACTCGTTCAGGAACACAGCGCCAGGGTGAGCAATGACTACGACGGCAAAGTCGCCCTTCGTGCCCACCGAGATCCACGTCGGAACAGTCAGGGACGGAAGGGATATCCTCGGCATTCTGTCCATCCAGACCACGCAAGGCAAGTTGGACCTCGCGCTCGACCGCCAGGCGGCGCAAGCCATTTTGAATGCCATCAATGCAATCCGGCCGCAGCTTCGGTCGAACGCCGGCTAGAGCCGGATGATTTCGGATCTGGTCGATCCGAAATCTGAATCCGGCTCTAAATCAAGAAGATAGAGCATGACGTCGCCCGAAAACCGCTTCACACTTTTCGGCATCATGCTCGAACGCTTGACCGTTTAACGGAAACGGCGAAACGCCTGTCCGCCACACACGCCAGTTCGAGCGGCTGTTGCAGGCCGGTGCGGGCTGACAGCCAATTGTCAGCTTCGTCATGGGATAGTGCGTCCCAAGCGGTCCGGAACGGATTCGCGAATGCAAGAGTCAAGCTGGATGGAAATGCGGATGAAACAGATCGCCCTGTCGCTCTTCGTGATCGCTGCCTCGGGCGCCTATGTCTGGGAACAATCCGGCAAGGCCCAAACGGACGACATGATCGGTTCGGCGCTGCCCGCTGACGCCGCGGAACGAGATGCCGGCCAGCCGTCCATTCCCACTGTGCCCGCTGACACCCCGGTGCCAGCGCCGGCCTTGCCCGAGTCTCGCCCGCAGAGCACACGGCTCGAGCCCCGTGTCGGCGCGCCGTCGCCGGCGATTGGCGAGGAAACGACGGCGGCTATTCCAGCGCCCGCTCCGAAGCCGGAGCAACCCGTCGTCAGCCTGTCGCAGGCGCCGCAAGTGCCCGCCCCCCAGCTTGCGGCTCCGGCACCAGCACCGGCCGTGGCCAAGCCGCTGCCGATCGCCGCTGTCGAAACGCAGGTGACCTCGTTCGCCGTAACTCCTGCTGTGTACATCCCTATCCCGCAACCGCGACCGGACTATCCGCAAGCGCCGGCTCGCTTCGTTCGCGTGGGAATGAAGGCGACCGTGGCAAATCCGGCCACGCATCGTTTTACCGACGGAACCTATGCCGGTCCTGTCACCGATGCCTATTACGGCCCCATGCAGGTCCAGGTTTCCATCCAGGGCGGTCGTCTGGCCGCGCTGAGAGTGCTGAAATATCCGTCCGACCGGCGCACTTCCGTGCGCATCAACAGAGAGGCGCTGCCCATGTTGCGCGACGAGGCGATCAGTGCGCAAAGCGCCGATGTGGACATCATCTCGGGCGCGACGCTGAGCAGCAGGGCCTTCATCCAATCGCTCGACGGCGCGCTGAGGCAGGCTTCATCCTAGTTCCATGCGCGAAACCCGTATTCTGATGGGCATGCCGATCACGGTCGATATCGGCGGCGCGCCCGGCACGCTGATCGGCACGGTCTTCGACTATTTCGAGGACATCGACCGTCGCTTCAGCACCTACAAGTCCGACAGCGAGATTTCAGCCATCAACCGCGGCGACATTCCCGTCAAGGATTGGAGCGGCGAGATGCTGGAAGTGCTGGCGCTCGCCGAGCGGACCAAGGACGAGACGGGCGGCTATTTCGACATGCGCAGGCCGGACGGCTCGCTCGACCCGTCGGGGATCGTCAAGGGCTGGGCCATCCGCAACGCGGCCGAAATCGTTCGCCAGGCCGGCGTCGGCGACTTCTTCATAGAGGCCGGAGGCGACATCCAGTCGAGCGGCAAAAACGCCTCGGGCCTCGAATGGAGCGTCGGCGTCCGCAACCCCTTCAACATGGATGAAATCGTCAAGGTCATCTACCCGCGCGGCCGCGGCGTGGCGACCTCCGGCACCTATGCGCGCGGACAACATATCTACAATCCGCACGGGCTCGGCGGTCCGATCGCCGAGATCGTCAGCCTGACCGTTGTCGGAGCCGACGTGCTCGAAGCCGATCGCTTCGCCACCGCCGCCTTCGCGATGGGCCGGGACGGCATCTATTTCATCGAGCGGGTTCCCGGGCTCGAGGGCTAYGTCATCGACATYGCCGGGCGTGCCACGCTGACAACCGGTTTCGGAGACCTTTGCGCGGCATGATCAAGACCGTCGACCGGTTTCTCGATCACCTGACCATGTACAGGCTGGTCCTCTATTACCTGGCCGCGCTGCTCGGCACGGCCCTGCTGCTCGGCGTGTTCAAGCTGTTGCCGCATGATCCGGTGGCGCTCGCCTCTACGACACTCGTCATGCTGGTCGTCTGCTGGATCACCAACCGGGTCTTTGCCGCCGTCTTCCAGGTTCCGGCCAACAACGAGTCCGTCTACATCACCGCCCTCATCCTGGCGCTCATCCTCGATCCGGTGGCGATCACCGACCTCAAGGGGATCGGCGCGGTGGCGTTCGCCTGCGTCTGGGCGATCTCGTCCAAATTCATCCTCGCGATCGGCAGGAAGCACCTGTTCAACCCCGCGGCGCTGGGCGTGGCGCTGACCGCCCTGCTGCTCGACCAGCCGGCCACCTGGTGGGTCGGGGGCAATCTGCCGCTGCTTCCCGTCGTGCTTGTCGGTGGCCTGCTCATCGTGCGCAAGCTGCGCCGGCTCGATATGGTCGCCACCTTCATGGCGGTCGCGCTCGCGACGATCCTGGCAACCACCGAGCCATCGCAATATTTTGCTGCGCTGAAGGAGACGCTGGGCTCGTCGCCGCTGCTGTTCTTTGCCTTCGTCATGTTGACCGAACCGCTGACGGCGCCGACGACGCGGTGGCCGCGCATTGCCTTCGCCGGCATCGTCGGCTTCCTGTTCGCGCCCAACAYCCATGTCGGCTCGTTCTACTTCACGCCGGAGCTGGCGCTTCTGACRGGCAACCTCTTCGCCTATGCGGTCAGCCCGAAGGGACGTCTCGTGCTGACGCTGGAGCGTATCGAGCAATCGGCCGTCGACAGCTACGATTTCATCTTCAGGTCGCCGCGGAAATTCGCCTTCGAGGCCGGCCAATATCTCGAATGGACGCTTGGCCTCGACCGCCCGGACAATCGCGGCAACCGCCGCTACTTCACGGTCGCATCGGCGCCCACGGAGGATTCGGTAAGGCTTGGCGTCAAGTTCTACCCGCAATCGAGCGCATTCAAGCAGGCGCTGGGCATGATGAAGCCGGGCGGCACGATCCACGCCTCGCAACTGGCCGGCGACTTCGTCCTGCCGGCRGATCCCRATACGAAAATCGCCTTCCTGGCCGGCGGCATCGGCATCACCCCGTTCCGCTCGATGCTTCAATATCTGATCGACCGSCATGAGAAGCGGCCGATCGTCGTYCTCTATGGGGTCGAGACCCAGCAGGACGTCGCCTATCGCGATGTGCTTGGCGCGGCCAAGCGGGARCTSGGYATCAGGACGGTGCTSGCCGTGGCCCGAGACGCCGCGCGCGGCCAGTACCCCGGCTATATCGACGCGCGYCTGGTTCGCATCGCGGTGCCCGATTATCTGGAACGAACCTTCTACATTTCCGGCCCGCAGGCGATGGTCAAGGCGCTGCGCGGGACACTGCTGGCCATGGGCGTTCGCCGCTCGAAGATAAAGGTCGACTATTTCCCCGGCTTTGCCTGAGGCCGGTCAAGCGTGCCGGGGCAAGGCGATGGTCACCACCAGGCCCGGATCGGCATTGGCCATCGACAACCGGCCACCATAGGCCTCGACGATGTCGGAGACGATGGCGAGGCCCAGTCCGCTGCTGCCGCCCTTGTTGTCCAACTGGACGCCACGCGACAAGGCGGCATCCCGGTCCGCGTCGGGGATTCCTGGCCCGTCATCGGTGACGGCGATGGTCACTTCGCTAGCGGTCGCGGATGCGCCGACGCGGACCTCGGATGTTGCGAAACGCGCCGCATTCTCCAGCAGATTGCCCAGGATTTCCGACAGATCGCCCTCATCGACCGGCGCCGTGAGGTCCGGCGCGACGTCGAGGACAAAAGAGAGCCGCTTGCCGCCCGGCGTGCGCCTGACGACCGCGATCACGCCGGCGGCGATTTCTCGCACCAGGCACGAGGCCTTGCCCGAGACCCCTGGCGCCAACCGGGCGCGCGCCAGTTCGCGCTCGACATGGCGGCGGATCGCGCCGGCGCTCTTTTCGATTTCGTCCGCAAGCTCGCCTTCGCCCTTCGCGCGCAAGACTCGGATGTCGGCCGACAGCACCTGCAGCGGCGTCTTGAGCCCGTGCGCGAGATCGGTGGCGCGCGCCCTGGCGCGCGCAAGGGCCTTCTCCTGCGCATCCAGCAGGCGGTTGATCTCGTCGGCGAGCGGCTGCACCTCGCGCGGCGCCGCCACGTCGAGCCGCGCCGTTTGCTGCGCGACCACGTTTCGAACGGCGACCCTCAGGTTTTCCAGCGGCGCAAGGCCGACGGTGATCTGGATGAAGAAGGCCGCCATCAGGGCCGCGGCAAGCACGATGAGCGCCAGAGCCAGATCGCGGACATATTCGCGCACCGAGACCTCGACGCTGCGGTGGCCCTCCGCCACGATGGCGCGAAAGGACCGGCCGTCGGCGTCGGTTATGGTACGCCCCACGGCAATGGTCAGTTCCCCGCCAGGTCCCTTGAGCTCCTCGATCTTTTTCAGCTCGCCGCTGCCGCCCCAATCGGCCAGGGCAAGCGTTGCGTCCCACAGCGAACGTGAGCGTATCAGGTTGTGGCTGGCCAGGTCTTCCACCTGCCAGTAATGACCGGACAGGGGATAGGTGAAGCGCGGGTCGGTCAGGTCCGGCGCGACCGAAAGCCGGCCGTCGGCCGCGAAACTGGTGGCGCCGATCAGCTCGTTGAGGTCGACGGTCAGTTCGCTGACGATACGACGCTCGACGTTCAGCTCGAACAGATAGCGCAGCCCGACCCCGGCAATGGCAAGGGCGATGAGGATCGAGATGGTCGCCGCCGACCAGAGCCTGAAGCGGATCGAGTTACCCATCGGACGGCTCGTCGGGCAAGAAATACCCGAACCCGCGCCGCGTTTCGATGACATCGTTGCCAAGCTTGCGGCGCAGGCGCGCGACGATGACCTCGATGGCGTTGGGATCGCGGTCATTGCCGGAATCGTAGAGATGTTCGGCAAGTTCGGTAGGCGCCACCACGCGGCCGGCATGATGCATCAGGAACGCCATCAGCCGGTATTCCAGCGGTGACAGCGTGACTGGGACGCCGCGCAGCGAAACACGCATCTGGCGCGTGTCGAGAAGCAACGGCCCCGATTTGAGCACGGGCGCGGCCTGCCCCGTCGAACGCCGCAGGATCGCCCGCAACCGCGCCAGCAATTCCTCCATTTCGAACGGTTTGGGCAGGTAGTCGTCGGCGCCCGCGTTGATGCCTTCGACACGTTCCGTCCACATGCCTCTCGCCGTCAGGATGAGGACGGGAAAGCGTCGACCGTTGGCTCGCCAGCGCTTGAGGACGGTGAGACCGTCGAGCTTGGGCAACCCGAGGTCCAGTATGGCCGCGTCGTAGTTCTCCACGTCGCCCGCAAACCAGGCGTCCTCGCCGTCACGCACCACATCGACGGCCATTCCGGACGCCTTCAGAGCCGCCGCGACGTCCGCCGCGATCCGGGGCTCGTCCTCGACCAGGAGGATCCTCAATGGTCGCCTCCGCCTCTCACGACGACGCCGGCCCCGGCATCGACGTCGACAATCCTGCGTCGCCCGTCCGCGTCGATGACCTGCAGCCGATAGATCCATTTGTTGCCGAGGCGGACAAGGTCGACGGCAACGACATCGCCGGGTGCCTTGGCGCGAACGACATCCAGGATCCTGGCAAGGCCCTTGATTTCGCCGTGTTCGTAAAGGTCCCTCGCCCGGTCGTGATCGCCGTCGTCGTCCTCGTCGGCTCGCGCCGCGAGTGGCTGGGCGGCTGCAAGCCCGATAAGGCCAGCTAGGACAAGGCGCTTGAGATCGACTGTCATCAACGAGGCATCTCGCACATAAGGGCTGTCAATCCGCTGACAGCAATCCTGCAGCCGGCAGCCAGCGACGCTTCTATCAGGAATCCGTCTCGAATTCAGCGAAGGCGGCGCTGGCTCCCTGCGATGTACACTGCACCGATTTCGGAAAATGCGGCAGCAAGGATCGGCAACAATAATAGGCACGCTCTTGGCGAGACCAGCCAAGCAAGGTCAGCAGGGTAAGGACCGCCGTCACGTTTGCGACAAGAGCACCGAACGTCGCGCCGACACCTGGAGCCGACATCTTTCCGCGCCGTTGCAAGCGACGGCCGAATGGGCAATTCTGAGGCGGTCCGGTTGCCGTCGCCATCTGTTTTCTCAACGCCTTCGTGGGGTTCTCCATGAGCGGGAATCTGCAGAACATCTGGGTGCTGGGTTCAAGCCTCACGTTGCTGGCGATCCTCCAGATCGTCGATCTGGGGCTAACGCTTCTGCACTCGCTGCAGGAGCGCAAAGGCCAGTTGTGGCGCTATTTCGGCGCCATTGCCGGGGTCAGAGTACCCGATGTGTTCGGGCGGGTCGTGTTCTTCGGCGGGCTGACCACCGCGTTGTGGATCGTCGGGCTGCTCGGCATAAGCGGCACGGTGCTCTGGCAAACGCCGCTGGCGTTCGGATGCCTCGGCGCGATCATCGGCTGCAGGCTGTCGGACGGCCTGTTCTCGCACGTCCTGCTCAACAATGCGGGCTATCGGCCCAATCCCGGCCTGTCGTCGGTGCCGCTCTATTTCGTCGAGGTGCTGGTCCTCGTGGTGGTGTTCTACCCGACCATCGCCATGAACACTTTCCCCGTGCTGGTCGGGTTCATCATCGGCGCGCTTGCCTTCTACACGGTCATCCCAGGGTTGAGGATGCTCGGCCCGCTGGTGTTCCAGCCGGTCGAGCCGTGGCGGAAGGGCACACCTCAGCCCCAATGGTGAGATCGTAGAGACCATCAACTCCGCCCTTCGCCGGGCCTGTCCTCTTCCCGGTTGGATGGCATGAGGTTGCATGATACGGGATCCCCATGCCGAAGATGCCTCAGCCTGGTCCGCGTCTAAATCCGATGCCCCCGACAACGGCTCCCAAGGCCGTTCTCGTCGACCGCTCGGGCGAGTCCTGCCGAATTCGCACTTTCAGGCCGGGCGAAGTTGACCAGCGCAGCGCCAACTGGCTCGCCGACCCTTCGGTTTCGGCTGGCTTGAACATGCAGGGCTTCCTCGGCCTCGATGCCTTTCGCTCGTACGTCGCCAGTTTCGACAATTTCAGGCGCAACCTGCTTGCGATCCGCACGCTGGATAACAAACCCATCGGCATGATCATGGTGGAGATCGATCCAAGACACCGTCTGGGGTCACTGCATCTGATCATGGGAGAGCCGGATCAAAGGAGGCTGCAAGCCTCGTTCCAGGCGATCGAACTTGCGGTCTGGCACCTGTTCATGGAACGCAAGCTCGAGAAGCTGACCTTCGAGCCACTGGCGCGCAACCGCGCCGCCGTCGCCGCGTGCCGGTTCGGCATGCTGCGGCAGGAGGCCGAACTGCTGTCGCACAGGCTGGACGCCAGGACAGGCGAGAGGCTGGATCAGTTGATCTTCGCGTTGACGCTGGCCGAGTTCAAGCAGCGCGTGAAGGCGGTATCGAAGCTGCCGGTCTTCGAAGGACCGGGGTTGCCTCGCAATTTCGTGCGGGACACAGCCAAGTCTTTCGGCCGTCCCCGGGATACCTAGATCTAGAATCGATAGGCGATGCCGAAATTCAACGTGCCGAACGAAGGTTTGAAGGATACCGCGTTCGTTGGGCCTCCTCCAACGTGGACGTCCTCGAAGAGATACTGAATGTATTCCGTCTTGAACGACCAGTGCGGGGCGAATGCGTATTCGGCGCCGGCGCCGAAAGCGCCGCCAAAACGGGTCTTGCGCACGCTGTCCGTAAATACGCCAAATGGGCCAGATGTGGAGGCTTCGATCTGGGTAACGGCGACGCCCGCGGTCCCGTAGAGCAGGAACTGATCCGACGCCAGATAACCTGCCCTGGCGCGGGCCGATGCGACCCAATCCAGACCATACTGGTGGGTCTTGCCCCCGAAAAGCGGGTCCGTGACCGTCTGGTCGTGAAAGCCCAGGAAATCCAGGTTTGCGACGCCGCCGTAGACGAAGTTGCCCGATTGCCAGTCGTGGCCGACATAGACGCCCCCGACAAAGGCGTTGTCATTGAACTGCGACCCGCTGACTTGCGAATCGCCGCTGAACCCCGGCGTCGAAAACCCGGCGCCAAGTTCCGCGCCAGCATAGAAGCCCTGCCAATTGGTATTGTCCGCGTATGCAGGCGCGACCAAACCGGCGAGAGCTGCGGATGCGTATAGAATTTTCAACATGAATCGGCCCTTACCCGATATGAAGGGTAAGGTGCATGTCGTTGAAATGCTGTAGCAAAACAGCCACTATTGGAAATAGATGGACTTCCAGAGCAAGGCGGGGGCGCAAATCGCGCTCGCCCTGCCCTTRACTGTCAGCCGCGCCACACGCGCGGCTGCCATCCGAGCAGGCGCATGGCGTTGGCGGTGACCAGCACCGTCGCGCCGGTGTCGGCCAGGATCGCCGGCCACAGGCCGGTGATGCCGGCAATCGTGGTCACCAGGAACACCGCCTTCAGCCCGAGCGCGACGGTGATGTTCTGGTGGATGTTGGCGAGCGCCCGGCGCGACAGCTCGATCATGGCGGCAAGGTCGCCGACGCGGCCGTGCAGGATCGCGGCGTCGGCCGTTTCCAGCGCGACATCCGTGCCGCCGCCCATGGCGATGCCAACATCGGCGCTAGCCAGCGCCGGCGCATCGTTGATGCCGTCGCCGACCTTGGCGACCTTCTTGCCGGAAGCGCGCAGGTCGCGCACGACGCGCTGCTTGTCCTCAGGCAACATTTCGGCATGCACGGGCAGACCGAGGCTCTTGGCGATGGCCGATGCCGCGCGCTTGTTGTCGCCGGTGAGCATCACGGGTTCCACGCCGGCCGCCTTGAGCGCCGCCAATCCGGACAGCGCGTCGGCGCGCGGCTCGTCGCGCATGGCGATGATGCCGGCCGGCTCGCCGGCGACGAGCAGCACCGAGACCGACTTGCCCTCGTCGTTGAAGGCGGCGATGCGCGCCAGTTGCTCGGCCGGAAGCGCGACCCGCTCGCCGACGGCCGCCAGCGATCCGAGGAAGATTTCCCTGCCGCCGACCTTGCCGGCGACGCCCTTGCCGCCGATCGCGAAAGCTTCCGACGCCGGCGGCACCGGCACATGATCGGCCTTCGCCCGGTCGAGGATGGCAAGGGCGAGCGGGTGGCTTGAGCCGGTCTCGAGCGCGGCGGCCATCGACAGCACCTCGGCCTCGCCGCGCCCGATGGCGACGATGTCGGTGACCTTCGGCTTGCCTTCGGTGAGCGTGCCCGTCTTGTCGAGCGCCATGGCATTGATCGAGCCCAGCGCTTCGAGCACGGCGCCGCCCTTGATCAGCAGGCCGCGCCGCGCGCCGGCCGACAGGGCAGCGGCGATTGCCGCCGGCGTCGAGATGACCAGCGCGCAGGGGCAGCCGATCAACAGGATGGCGAGACCCTTGTAGACCCACTCGCTCCAGCTCGCGCCCATGACCAGCGGCGGCAGCACGGCCACCAGCGCGCCGAGCACCAGCACGGCGGGCGTATAGACCTTCGAGAAGCGGTCGATGAAGCGCTCGGTCGGCGCCTTGCTCTCCTGCGCTTCCTCGACCAGCTTGACGACGCGCGCGATGGTGTTGTCGGCCGCGGCCGCGGTGACCTTCACGCGCAGCACGGCGTCGGCGTTGATGGTGCCGGCAAACACGGCGTCGCCCGCCTTCTTGCGCACCGGCACGCTTTCGCCGGTGACGGGCGCCTCGTCGACGGCGCTCTCGCCGGCGACGATCTCGCCATCGGCCGCGATCCTGTCGCCGGGACGGACGAGGATGACCGCGCCGACGGACAGGCTTTCGGCGGGCACCTCCCCGACCGCGCCGTTGCGCTCGACGAAGGCGGTCTTCGGCACAAGGGTGGCGAGGTTCTGGATGCTGGCGCGGGCCCGGCGCGCGGCGACGCCTTCGAGCAGCTCACCGACGAGGAACAGGAAGACGACCGCCGCGGCCTCTTCCGATGCGCCGATGATGACCGCGCCAACTGCGGCGATCGTCATCAGCGTTTCGATGGAGAACGGCGTGCCGGCGCGGGCGGCGGCGAAGGTGCGGCTGGCGATCGGCAGCAGGCCGACGCAAAGCGCCGCCAGGAACGCCCACCATTCCACCGGCGGATAGAGCCGGCCGATGCCATAGGCCACCGCCAGCGCCAGGCCGGAGCCGATGGTGAGCATGCCCTTCTTCGTCCGCCACCAGGCGCCCTGCCCGTCCGCCTCGTCATGCGCATGAGCGTGGCCGCCGGCCTGGTCGTGATCGTGGTCATGGCCAAGCTCGTGATCATGGCCATGGTCGTGCCCGTGATCATGGTCGTGATCATGGCTGTGGTCATGGTCGTGAGCGCATGTGCTGGCTTCCGCACGGGGCTTCTCGCCATCCGCCGGAAAGAGGCCGTAGCCGAGCTTGCTCAGTTGCGCCTTCATGGCTGGCAGCAATGAAGCATCGTCCGCATGGCCGACACGCATCATGCCCGCCGTCGCCGAGACGGACACGTGCTCGACCCCCGGCAGTCTGCTCACCGCCGTCTCGATCTTGGCGGCGCAGGCGGCGCAATCCATGCCCGTCACGCGATAGCGGGTTTCCCTGACGTCCATAACATCTGCTCCTTGCGCCAAGCGGCTCAGGCATAGAATCGCCAACCCGCTCCAAGTGTTTGTTTTCATGCAACTCCGGACGGAAGACCGCTGCGGAATTGCTTGCTTTATTCAGTCGCAATTCCGAACGGAAAACCGCTGCGCACTTTTCCTGGAATTGCTGCAGAGCGGGTGCTACATCCTCTAGCGACTAGAGGAGCAAGCGGAAAAATGCGGAAAGATGAATTCGCCATCGGCGAGGCCGCGCGGCAGAGCGGCGTCAAGGTACCGACGATCCGCTATTACGAGCAGATCGGCCTCCTGCCCGCCGCCTCGCGCACCGACGGCAACAGGCGGTCCTACGACCGCCGCGACCTCGACCGCCTTGCCTTCATCCGGCACGCGCGCGAACTCGGCTTCGAGGTCGACGCCATCCGCACGCTGCTGACGCTGCAGGACAACCCGAAGCAGTCATGCGCCGCCGCCGACGCCATCGCCAAGGCTCGCCTGGTCGAAGTCGAAAGACGTATCGCCAGCCTGAACGCATTGCGTGAAGAACTGCTGCGCATGGTCAAGCAATGCGCCTGCGGCCGGGTCGAAGACTGCCGCGTCATCGAGACGCTCGCCGACACCACCCACGCGCATGGGCGGCTGGCCGAGGCGTAAGGGCACGCCGCTTCCGCAAAAGGGGCCACGTCACGGCGCCGCTTCCAGATCACGCGCCGCTTGATCGCTTAGCCGATCGTGAGCCAATATCAAGGCAAGCGCGCGATCAGCTGGTGATGCGCCGTGACCCCGGGATCGCCCCGCGACGCGCCATGCGTCTTGAAATCGCTGTGATAAACCAGCAGCACCGCGTTTGCATGAGTGAGCATGCCCGGCGCCATCACGGTCACCGTGGCGGTGCCGTTGCGCCCAGCGCGGAACGAGTTGTGGTTGCCGGCCCCATCGAGCGGCGTGAAGCCGACGGGTTGCTGATCGAAATGATTTTCGAAAAGGCTATAGACGCCGTTCGGACGCAGTCCGGTGAAATGCGCCACAATCCGCGCACGCCCAGACGGCAACTCGGTGATCGTTACCGTCCCCTCGGCCGCCAGCCATTCGGCGAGTGTGAAGCCGAGGGGCTTTCCGGGGGCGGAAAATAGGGGCGTGCCTGGCGCCCCGGACAAGAGGGCCGGCTCGAAACCCGCAATATGGTGGATTCCTTGCGGGCCGGCCGCTTCCGCAGCATCGGCAGCACGCACGAATACCTGCGGGTCGAGCGGCTTCTGCTGGTGCGACTCTTCCGAAAAGAACGAAGCATGGGTGACAAAGGTTAGCGTGGGCGGTGGCGCCGCGAGAACCGGCCACGCCACGACAGCCGCCAGGCCCATGGCGATGAGGCTAAATACCTGCGCTAACGATAAGATTCGCATGGACAAGACCCTTTCGATCGACTGCATCGGTTCAGTATCTGCGTGAGTTCTGGCTGTTTTGGTGGCGGTATGCGTGGCTCAATGCTTCAACAGCAATGATGCTGGCCCGGCGCAGCGGACTGACGCTCTCCCTGTTTCGGCGGACAGGGGCGATCGCCGTAAGAGCAGAATACGCAGCAATCTCCCGGCAGGGGTTTGAGGAGAGTTTTGCAGCTTTGGCATTGGTAAAAGTACTGGCAGGCATCGACAGGCATCGTCTCGGTCTTGCGGTGGCCGCAAGCCGGACAGGTGATGGTACTGGTGAGCTCGATCATTGCTCTTTCACCAATGCAGCGGCGTATCCGGCGTTGGTGGAAGCTGCGGCGATCGCTGCGGAATTCGTTTTGCCATCGTCGAAGACGACCGTTGCGGTCTTGGCGTCGACATCGGTTGAAACGGAGACGATGCCGTCGAGATGCCTGATCGCTGTCGCGACGGTCACCGGGCAGAGCGGACATGTCATGTCGGGCACGGAGAATGTGGCGGTGTGCTGTCCTGCAACGGCGGGCACCGTGGCCAGGAGCGGGATCACAATTGCGATGGCGATGCGCATGGGGACCTCCTACAGATTGAGCTGTCCAAAGACATCGACAGCGGCAGCCGATGCTGCAATCAGGCTTGCGGCCAACAGGATCCACCGGGTGGAACGGCGATAAACGGGATTGGCACAAAGGGAGCCTGGGACGCAGGCGGCTTCGCCGCGACGGTGGCGCCAGAACCCTAGGCCGATGGAGACGGCCGCCAGCGTGAGGAAGTATGGCTGGTAGGGCGCCAGAGTAGTGAGGCGCCCTATCCAGGCGCCACTGATCCCCGCGATGGCGAAGGCAAGGGGAAGGATGCAGCAGGCTGAGGCCAGGAGACCCGCCGAGAGCCCGCCAAGAGCGAGCGACAGGGCAGCCCGAGACGCTATTGGCCTGCTGAGAGGCGATGGTCCGATCATTCCGGCATCTCCACTCGGTTCGACACGAACAGGTTGATGGCGGCACCCGACAGCATGATCAACAATCCGGTGCCAAGATTGAACATCAGTATCTCAATGCTGGCGTCGATCGGATGAAACAGCGTCAACGCTGCCGCGGTGATCCCGGCGACGGAAAGACTTGCGGCAAGGACCACCGGCGTCGMGTCGAACCTAGCCGTATGGCGAAGCATGAGGCCCAGGGCGAGCGATAGAGGCAGGCTGGTCAGCACCAAGGTGGCAACGCAAGAAGCCGTCTCACCAGGAGACGCGCCACCGGGGTCCATCGGTGTCCAGAAACGCACGCACTGATAACCGATCGAGAAAAGCCACAGGGCAAGCGCCGGAAGGGGCAGCCACAGCCAGTGACGTGAACGGTCGGGAAGGCTGATGAGGAATGCGGTGATTGCGGCGAGGATGCCGGTCAGGGCAGCTCCCGTGAGGCTCAAGGCGAAGCGGATGTCGGCCAGGCGCTCAAGAAGGCCCGGTCGCCAGCCATGGGCCGCGGCGAGCATGGTCAGGATCAATGCCGCCAGGAGCAGGAAGCCGGTCGCGCGCAACAGCGGCGGCCGGAGCCGCCTGACAGGCCTCAGATTGGCGGCAAGCGCCGAGATGAGGTCATCCGTGGGGATCATGTTTCACTCCCGCCAGAGAGAAATCCCCGCAGTCGCTGGATGGCGCGGTGCGTGGCGACTTTGAGCGCCGCCACGCTCATCCCGCTCGCCGCCGAGGCCTCCTTCAGCGACAGCCCTTCGATCTTGGTGAGCTGTACGGCTTCACGCTGCCGTGAGGGAAGGCGGTCGATAGCGGCTGCAATCTCATGGATATTTGTCATGTCCCCAAGGTTCGCTGGAGGATCGGCCAAGGTTTCGTAGGTAGGCTCAAATTCCGTTTCGAATGCCCGGCGTCGGCCCTGGCGACGCAGTCGGTCGATCAACCTGCGCCTGGCGATGGCTGTGAGCCAAGGACCGAACGGCCGCGCCGGGTCATAAGTCCGACGCACGGCATGCAGGGTGAGCAATATATCCTGCACCGCATCCTCGACATCGCTGGGGTTGCGGTGACAACGCGCCGCGTGAGCGCGAAGATATGGTGTGATGTTTTCGAGGAGCCGCCGGTAGGCGTTGGCATCACCGTCCTGAGCCCTGGCCATGAGGATCGACCAATCCAGTTCCCGCACCCGTGGCGAAGGAACAGTTCCTCCTCTCACAAGTTTCAATGCGGGAGGGGTAGTCATTGCCGATATGCCTCCGAAGCAAATCGTCGCGAGATCAGCCGGTCAAGGGAAACAGGTCCCGCGCCAAGGGCAATGATGGAGATCGCCATGGCGGCCCAGGGCAGGTGGAAGTTCGCCCAGCCGTCGGGCACCACAAGCTGGATGACACCGGTCATGATCAGCATTGCCAAGGCGGCAAAGCGGGTGGCGAGGCCAAGAACCAGCAATACCGGCAAAGTGAGTTCGGCGGTCGCCACCAGATAGGCAACGGCATCGGGCACGGGGAAACCGTACTCGGCGCCGAAGACGTGCAGTTTGAACTCCTCTTCGAACAGGTAGGTGGTGCTGTCCGAGAGCTGCAGGAAGCCGTCCCAGCGGGTGAGGCCGGAGCGGAAAAACGGCACCGCGAGGGCGGCTCGCAGAAAGAGGGGCGCCACAGTCATGGCTACCGAGGACAGCCACCTTATCAATGCTCGGATCGGTTCCGGAGCTGACTTCATGATGGCTCACCTTGGCCATTCGGTCCGAGGCCCCAACCTATGAACGCGCCGGATTCAATCAGCCCAGCCAACACTGTTTGGAGATCGAAGCCCGGCGTGACCTTGAGTGCCGCGATGGTCGCGGCCACCACCGACTCGCCGGCACTGAGTGCCGTCACGAGGGCCGCAACTCCCATCGGCAACCGGCGCACCACGACCTCTGCGCCCGGCCGGACGACGAGAGTATCCTCGCCGCTCGCCTCGAGATCGACGGCCGCGGGTTCGCCGCCCGCAATGTTCATGCGCCAGATAGTCAGGGCGGGAAGCCGCGATTGCGTGACGCGGAGCGAGGGGTGGAGAGTCAGCGTGATTTCGGCGAGGCGGCTCTGATCGATGGCGAGGAGATCGTCCGCGCCGAGAGGCTCTGCGTCGGCCGCGTGATAGGCCTCGATCCAGGCGCGCTCGATCCTCGCCACATCGGCCAGATAAGGAAGTGCCGCCACCGGCTCGAATCCATCGATGAACTCAGGGAAGCCCGCGCCGTAGTCCAGCATGATGGGGGACCGCGGCGGATTAGCCGTTACAAACGGCCCAGCCATGGCGCGGAAGAACTCGTCTCCGACGATACGATGAACGGCAGGGTAGTTTTCCTTCAGCGTCTCGATCAGGCCGGCCACCACGTTGTTGCGGTAGACGGCAAAGCGGCGCGGACTTGGCAAGCCATCGGGCCCCACGAGGCCCCGCGGCGCGGCGCGAGCAGGGTCGAGCAGGGCCGCCGCAAAGTCCTGCTGCCGTTCAGCCAGCCCTTGCAAGGCGCATCTCCTGACATGGCTCGTGAGACTTCATATGGGCTTCGGCGCGCCGGGCCTCGGCGTGCAACTCGCCCCATGACGGCAAATCGGCATCCCATTCGATCAGCGTCGGCGTGGGGCCGAGTTTGTCGATCACATAGGCGTAGAGCTGCCAAACCAACGGGTCGACCGGCCGGTTGTGGGTATCGATGAGCAGCGGCCTCTGCTTCTCGTCGGTCTCCGGCGTGAAGCCGGCGAGATGTATTTCCTGGACGGCGCCGAGCGGGTAGGCGTCGATATAGGCGAAAGGATCCCATAGCTGGTTGGTCGAGGCGACATGGACGTTGCTCACATCGAGCAGCAGTCCGCAGCCAGTGCGCCGCTGCACCTCGGCGATGAAATCAGGCTCGGCATAGGTGCTTTCGGTAAAGGCGATGTAGGTGGAAGGATTTTCCAGCAACATCTGGCGGCCGAGCGTTTCCTGCACCTCGTCGATATGAGAGGCGATGCGTTGGAGCGTTTCCTTGGTGTAGGGCATTGGCAGGAGGTCGTTCAGAAACCTCTCGCTGTGACTCGACCATGCGAGATGCTCCGAGAAAAGCCCTGGCTGGTAGCGGGCGGTCAGGTCCTTCAAGCGCCTCAGGTGATCCCGGTCGAGAGGCTTGGCCGCGCCGATCGACAGACCGACCCCGTGCAACGACAGCGGGTAGAACTCGCGGATCGCGGAGAGGTAGCGGTGCGGCGGTCCACCAGCCCCCATGTAGTTTTCGGCGTGGACCTCAAAAAAGCCTATGTCCGGCGCGGTTTCCAGGATCTCGCGATAGTGCTGCGGCTTAAGTCCCACTCCGGCGCGCGGAGGAATGTTCATGGTCAGGCTCCAAGAAGGCAATCGAAACAGGCAGGCGGCGACGCCACCCGCCTGGAGTCCCCTGAGATCAGGTGATCGGCTTCAGCGAGCCGTGGCCATTGGGGGTGGTCATGGCGGGGCAGGTTCCCTTCTTCACCAGCTTGAAGGCATTGCCCTGATAGTCCTTGGTGGCCGTGCCCGCGCAGGTGGTTCCAGCGCCCGCGTAGCAGTCGTTATGGCCCTTCAGCGCCACGCCGAAACACTTCTCCATCTTGCCGGAGGCGACCTCCTTTTTGGTCATCTCCCGCATCTTCATCATCTCTGCCTCGCTCATCGCTGCGGATGCCGAGCCAACGGCAGCGGCGCCAATGGCTGCTGCGAAGGCACTGGCGACGACAGCGGAAATCAGGCGGTTTGACATGCTTGTCCTCCAATGGGCGTTGTTGCACGAACCGCTTCTCTCCAGGCGGTGCCGGAAGCCGCAGGTTCTTCTGGAGGTTCGCCGCCGCTCGAAAGAGGTTACGGACGGTTCCGTTCGCAACCGTTCACGAAACCGTGTAGTCAGGCGACTGCCGCGTCATCGGGACGCTCGCCGACACCACCATGGGCATGGCGGCTTGTGGGGCTTGAGGGCAATTCTGGAAGGCGCCGGCCGGCTAGCCCTCGCCAGCTGAACGCGATCGTCATGCGGGCGCGCCTGCATAAATCCAGCTTATCATGACCCCAAGATTTTGAAGACGTTACACGGCCATTCGCCGCCTGTAGCTTCGACGGCGCTTGTTCAAAAACGTTCGGATCTGGTGGCTTGATGCAAACACATGCGAGAGTGGTGATCGTCGGCGGAGGATGCGTCGGCGCGGGTATCCTTTATGGCCTTGCCAAGCGCGGCTGGACGGATGTCGCGCTGCTGGAACGCACCCAACTGACGGCCGGCTCGACCTGGCATGCGGCGGGCCTGATCCCCTCTTATGCCCGCAACATCAATGTCGGCCGGATGATCAACAAGACCATCGAGATCTATGAGGGGCTGGAGGCCGAGACCGGGCAGCCGGTCGGCTGGCACAAATGCGGGCAGCTGCGCATCGCCAATTCCAGGGACCGGCTCGACGAGTTCAAGAGCTATATGAGCGTGGCCGACGTGCAGGGCATGCGCGCGCGGTTGCTGACGCCGGCGGAAACCAGGGAAGTCTGCCCGCTGCTCGATAACAACCATATGCTCGGCGCGCTTTATCACCCCGACGACGGCCACATCGCGCCGGCAGATGTCACCCACGCCATGGCCAAGRGCGCGCGCGACCTCGGCAGCAAGATCTATCTCAACACCGAAGTCACCGGGTTCAAGCGGACCGCCTCCGGCGAATGGCTCGTTCAAACGAACAAGGGCGACATCACCTGCGAGCACGTGGTCTGCGCCACCGGCAACTACGCGCGTCAGACCGGGGCGCTGCTCGGCCTCGACATCCCGGCGATCCCGATCCTGCACCAGTACTGGATCACCGAGGCCGTGCCGGAGGTCATCGAACGCAAGAAGCAGGGACGGCCGGAAATGCCGATCCTGCGCGACGAAGGTTTCGAAGGCTATCTGCGCGAGGAAGGCGATGGCCTGATGTTCGGTCCCTACGAGCGCACCGCCAACCTGAAGCTGTTCGCCGAGGACGGCGTGCCCACCTGGTTCGGCGCCGACCTCGTCGAGGAGGATTTCGAGGCGGTGTCGTGGAACTGGGAGCAGGCCCTGCAGCTGGTACCGGCACTGGGACGGGTAGGCATCAAGGCCAATGTGCGCGGTCCCTTCCAGATGACGGCGGACGAGCTGCCACTGATGGGACCGGCCTGGGGCCTGCCCAATGTGTGGCTGGCCGAGGGCGTGCCGGGCGGCATCCTGTGGGGCGGCACGATCGGCTATTACCTGTCGGAGCGGATCGTCGAGGGCGGCAACAGCCTCGACACCTCCGACCTCGACCCGCGCCGCTTCGGCGATTACGCCAACAAGGCCTGGACGCGCGAGAAGGTGCGCGAGGCCTGGGGCACGCATGCGGAGCAGAAATATCCGGGGCAGGACATGCCCGCCGCGCGCCCGCAGAAGACGGCGCCGTCCTATGACAGGCTGACCGAGCTCGGCGCCGTCTGGGGCGTGCTCAACGGCTGGGAGATGCCCAACTGGTTCGCGCGCGACGGGGTCGAGGCCAAGGACCAGTATAGCTGGCGCTGGACGCCCAAGGGCAACCTCGTCGGCGAGGAGGTGCTGGCGGTGCGCAACGCCGTCGGCCTGGTCGAGATGACGCCGATGACCAAGTTCGAGGTGTCGGGGCCGAACGCAGCGGCATGGCTGGACAGGATCATCGCCAATCGCCTGCCCTCGGCCGGCAAGGTGACGCTGGCGCATCACCTGACGCCCGCCGGCGGCGTGCAGGCCGAGTACATGGTGGCGCGGCTGGCGGAGGACTTGTTCTACCTGATCTCCACGCCGCGCGCGGAGCGCTGGAACTTCGACGACCTCTCGAGACTGCTTCCCGCCGACGGCAGCGTGTCCCTGAAGAACGTCACCAACGATCGCGGCTGCTTCACCATCGTCGGGCCGAAGGCGCGGGACGTGCTGCAGCCGCTGACCGAGATCGACCTTTCGAACGAGAGCTTCCCGTGGTTCGGCGTGAAGACCGGCAGCGTCGCGCTGGCCAGCGACGTGCGGCTGCTGCGCGTCAACTACGAAGGMGAGCTTGGCTGGGAGCTCTACCATCCCCTGCCCTACCAGCGGCAATTGCTGGATGCGCTTCTTAGGCAAGGCGAGAGGCACGGCATGCGCCTCGTCGGGCTGCATGCGCTGGAATCGCTCAGGCTCGAAAAATCCTACCGCGCCATGTATCGCGACATGAACCCGGAATTGAACGCGCTGGAGAGCGGGCTGGAGCGCTTCATCCGGCTCGACAAGGGCGAGTTCGTCGGGCGCGACGCGGTGCTGAAATACAAGGAGCACAACGACCAGCGCCGGTCGGTGACGCTCAGGATCGAAACCGACGGAGCGAGCACGCTTGCCTCCGAGGGCCTTTATATCGGTGGCGAGCTGGTCGGGCGCATCACCTCGGGCGGCTATGGCTACGCGCTGGGGCACGACGTGGCGCTGGCGCTGCTGCCCGAGCGCCTGAGCAAGCCCGGCACGAAGCTCGACGTCGCGATCCTGGGAGAATGGAAGACGGCGCAAGTCATCGCGGATTCGCCTTACGACCCCACCTCCGCCCGGGCGCGCATGTAGATGCGCATCGACCGCATCAACGTCTACACGGCGCAGCTGCCGGTCAAAGGCGGCGCCTATCGCATGGCAAGCGACAATGTGGAGTCGCTGGACTCGACGCTTGTCGAGATCGTGACGAACAACGGCCTAACTGGCTGGGGCGAGACCTGCCCGATCGGCCCGGTCTACCAGCCGCACCACGCGCTCGGCGCCCGCGCYGCGATCGCCGAGATCGCCCCGAGCCTTATCGGCTCGGAGATCGCCTCGATCAGGCTGCTGGCCAAGCAGATGGACGAGCGCCTGAACGGGCATGGCTACGCCAAGGCCGCACTCGACATGGCCTTTCTCGATATTCTGGGCCAGAAGGTCGGCGTGCCGGTCTCGACGCTTCTGGGCGGCGCCCTGACCGACCGGGTGCCGTCCTACTATTCCCTGACCGTCGGCCCGCCGGACGAGACGGCCCGGATCGCGGCCGACAAGGTGCAGGCCGGCTACCCGCGCCTGCAGGTCAAGATCGCGGGGCGCAACCTGGAAGAAGACGTGGCTGTCGTCCACAAGGTCTGGGAAGCGGTCGGCCACAAGGCGCGGCTGGCCGTCGACGGCAACAGGGGCCTGACGGTCGCCGCCGCGATCCATCTCGACAGGCTTTGCGAGCACATCCCCTTCGTGTTCGAACAGCCCTGTAACACCATGGACGAGGTGGCGACGCTCAAGGGCCGGGTGACGCATCCGGTCTATCTGGACGAGAGCACCGAGGACCAGAACGCGGTGCTGCGGGCGATCTCCACCGGCATCGCCGACGGCTTCGGCTTCAAGGTCACCCGGCTCGGCGGCCTCACCAGAATGACGACGGTGCGAGATCTCTGCGCCATCCGCTCGCTGCCGCACAGCTGCGACGACGCCTGGGGCGGCGACATCATCGCGGCGGCCTGCGTCCATCTCGCCGCGACCGTCGAGCCGCGCCGCATGGAAGGCGCCTGGATCGCGCAGGAATACATCAAGGGGCATTTCGACACGAAGAACCCGGTCGTCATCAAGAAGGGACACATTGCCGTGCCGCAACGCCCTGGCCTCGGCGTGAAGCCCGAGCCCGGCATGTTCGGCAAGCCGGTGGCGATTTACGGGCCTTGAGCGACGCATCGGCAGCCCCGGCTCCGCCTGGTTCCCGGCCCTCCCGATCACATCTCGAGTTACGCGGATCGTTCCGCCTCGACTTGCGTTGAGCTGCACGCACGGAGGAAACGGCGATGAGCGAAGAACGGCATGCGAAAATCCAGCAACGAGCATATGAAATCTGGCAGCGCGAAGGCGGACTGCATGGCGACCATGAGCGGCACTGGCATCAGGCCGAGATGGAAATCGACCGCGAGGCGGCCTTGCCGCTGACGGCGGGCGACGCCCTGCTTGAAACACGCGACATCGACAGCGCGGACGTGCTCACGGTCGGGGCCCTGGCCATGCGCACCGGCATATCGGGCGACGAGGCGCAGGAGCTGATCGACAGGCTGGGCAACGACCGCGCCGCGATCGAGGAGGCCGCGCGGAGCCTGCAGGCGCGGCGGGGCGGAGGCGGATGATCAGGAAGCTCAAATCCGGAAAATACCGCCTCTATTCGCGCAAGAAGGACGAAAAGACCGGCAAGCGGCGCAACCTCGGCACCTTCGACAGCCGCGAGGCGGCCGAGAAGCACGAACGCGAAGTCCAGTACTTCAAGCGCCTCTGACGGTTGCGATCGCTCTCGCGAAACAAGCCCGCCGGAGGAACCGCTTATTTGTGACACGCGCCTCCATTGTTCGCGCTGGGCGGCCCGGCCCGGCGCTCAACCACACGCGGCGGTCAAATAGGGGGCGGGCGAGGACGGCCCCTGCCCCGCCCTCCCGGTCGGGGGTTGGCCTGCCGCCATTCGGCGGCCGCGCTTAGGCCGACGCTTCTAGAACCGGATCAGGCCATGCCCCTGGAGTAGGTAGAGAGCCACGAGAACAACGGCGACTATCGCCACCCAAACGCCTGTCCTGCTCATTCGCAAATTTTCCCCATCGGCTTATCGGCTTGGACGAACGCACGCCCGCAGTTGGTGCAGTGGGTTGTATGTCGGGGCGAGATGTGTATAAGAGACAGCGCCTGTCCTGCTCATTCGCAAATTTTCCCCATCGGCTTATCGGCTTGGACGAACGCACGCCCGCAGTTGGTGCAGTGGGTTGTATGTCGGGGCGCGCCAGAAAGCCAGTCACGACACCGTTGCCCAACCGGCTCTAGATCAAAGAGATAGAGCAGATGTCGCCCGAAAACCGCTTCACACTTTTCGGCATCATGCTCTAGCAAATCGCGCGGCATCGCGATTGCGGCGCCATACGCGCGGGTGCATAGTGGCCAACGTGAAGACGCCGGTCCCGGAACCGGGCGGAAAATGGCTATGAGCGACAAGACGGACAATCCCGGCGTCGCGGTGTTGCCGCCGCTGCTCTTTCTCGTGGCGCTGATCGTGATGCTGGCGTTGCGCTATGTCTGGCCGCTTTCGATCGGCGGCAGGCCACTGACGATCGTGCTGGGCATTATCCTTGCGGCGCTCGGAATTCTCAGCATCGCTTGGGGGCGCACCACCATGGTAAGGGGCGGCACCAACGTCAACCCGACAATGCCGACAACCGCCATCGTCACCGGCGGCCCCTTCCGCTTCACCCGCAACCCGCTTTATGTCGGCGTGATGTGCCTGTTCCTGGGCATCTCGCTGCTGTTCGACACTTGGTGGGGCATACCGGTGCTCATCCCGGCCTTTGTCATCCTGCATTTCGGGGTGGTGCTGCGCGAGGAGGCCTATCTGGAGCGTAAGTTCGGCGAACCCTACCGCGCCTACAAAGCCGGTGTGCGGCGTTATATTTGACCTAATCCCCCGGCGCGTGGACGACCTTCTCGCCGTCCTCCTTGACGAATTCCGTGACGGGATGGTCGAGMAGCGCCAGCACGGCTTCCGATGGGCGGCAAAGCCGGGTGCCTTTGGACGTCTCGACGATCGGCCGGTTGATCAGGATCGGGTAGGCGAGCATGAAGCCGATCAGTTCGTCGTCGCTCCATTTCGGATCGGCGAGACCGAGTTCCGCATAAGGCGTTCCTTTTTCCCTGAGCAACTCGCGCGGCGTAGTCCCCATCGCCGCGATCAGTTCGAGCAGCCGCTCTCGGCTGGGTGGGTTCTTCAGATATTCGATGATGACCGGTTCCTCGCCGCTGGCGCGAATCATTGCCAGCGTGTTGCGCGAGGTGCCGCAATCCGGGTTGTGGTAGATGGTGATCGTCATGGCTTTGCCTCCGCCGGCTCCGAATGCTGGACAGTCTGCTGCCGCAGCAGCCAGCCCATCAGTATCAGGGCGACCATCGCGCCGAGCAGTTCGGCGGCGATGAAGCCCGCAAGATCGGCCGGCCTGATGCCGGTGAACGTATCGGTGAGCGACCGCGCCACGGCAACGGCCGGATTGGCAAATGAGGTGGAGGCGGTGAACCAGTAGGCGGCGGTGATATAGAGACCGACCAGCCAGGGCACGGCTCTTTGCTCGAACCGGATGCCGGCGAGAATGACGGCGACAAGGCCGAAGGTCGCGACCGCTTCGGAAAACCATTGCCCTGGCCCGGAGCGGAGCTTCGTGGCCAGTTCCAGCGCGGGCAGCGCGAACATCAGATGCGCGACGATGGTGCCGGCGATACCGCCAAGAAGCTGCGCGACCAGATAGGCCGGAAGATCGCGCCAGGACAGCCTGCCGCTCAAGGAAAAGACCAGCGATACGGCCGGATTGAAATGCGCGCCGGAAATCGGCCGCAGAATGGTGACGAGAACCACCAGCATCGCGCCGGTCGCCAAGGTGTTGCCGAGCAGGGCCAGCGCGGTGTCACGCGCGAGCGCCTCCGCCATGACGCCGGAACCGACCACCGTCGCCACCAGCAGACCGGTTCCCAGGGCTTCGGCAACGGCACGTCGCGGCAGATCGTAATTGAAGATCGCCTCAACCGGCTCGGCGATCATTGCCTGCTCCCCTCGCCTGGGGCGCAGCAGGAGGCCGCAAGCGCCGGCGCGCAGATTTCCGGACGGCCGGAGCAGCAATCCTCCATCAGGAAYCGGATCAGGCCGGACAGCGCCTCGTATGWGACGCTGTAGACGATCGAGCGCGCGTCGCGCCGCTGGGCGACGAGGCCGGCGCGCTCCAACTCCTTGAGGTGGAAGCTGACATTGGACGGCGAGACTTCAACCTGCTCGGCGAGCGAACCGGCTGCAATGCCGTCTGGCCCGGCGATGACCAGCAGCCGGAGCAGCCGCAGGCGGGTCTCCTGCGAGAGCGCGCCGAAGGCGATCAGGGCTTGACGCTCATCCATGTTTCAATAATCCTTGAAATATCGAAATGAGGAGTAGCCGACATGCATTCGCCTGACAACCGAAAAATCGCCCCTGCCCTCGCGATGGATCCCGCCGACCTTACGATCGGCGGCCTGCTTGCGGCGCTGGCCGGTCATAAGGACAGGCCGTTGGTGTTCCGCTATGACGGTCGCTGGATAAAGCCGGGGTATCATGTGACCGAGGTCAAGGCCGGCCTGTTTTCAGCGCTGGATTGCGGGGCCAACGCCGAATCCTGGTCGGAAATCTTCGTTCAACTATGGGACGTGAACGAAGATGGGCGCGAGCATATGCCCGCCGGCAAGTTCGCCGCGATCATCCGCAAGGTTGTCGATCACCTCGCCCTCGACCAGTCGGCGAAGCTTACCTTCGAGGTGAGCGACGGCATCCGCCCGATGCAGCTTCACAAGGCAAGCCAGCCGGAGCTGGCCGGTGAGATCATCAAAGTGGAGCTGTCGCCACGGCCGGCAAGCTGCAAACCGCGAGACCGCTGGCTGCAGGAACAGGAAAGGGCCGGCTCAGCCTGTTGCACGCCTTCGGCCCATGCCGACAACGTCTGCTGCGTTCCTGAGATGCGTGAGGCCGCAGGACGCTAGCTCTTTATATTTTGACGCGATTCCGGACGGAAAACCGCTCACACTTTTCCTGGAATCGCTCTTAGCCCTTCAGCGAATTGCTGAACACCTGCACGCCGAGCCGCTCGTTGCGGCGCCACCGCACCACCGCGAGATAGGTGGCATCGTCATCGGGAACGATGAGCGTGAAGCGATCGGGTATCTGCACCTGCGGATCGACGCGAAGCTCGGCGCCGTGGTCGTGCTGGTTTCGGACGGAGCACCTGACCCTGGCGGCGCCGGTGGCGATGATCGCCTCCTTCAGCACGAATTCGCGCGCATGAAGACGGCGTTCGGAATGGGGAAAGGTGGTCATGGTGCACACAGCCCGCAACGTCCCGGCAGGACTCAAGCTTCTCCACCGCGACGCCGCACCATAGCAGCGAGGCGTTTCCGTTCCGTTAGCAATCTCTCAAAAGGTTGAGACTCTTTGGACATACCGCGCGATGCGGCGAGGCAATGGCGGACAGTGCATCAAGAGGCGTCAGACGCCCGGGCCAACCGGAAGGCCGACCCCGCTCGCCCTCAGCACCCAGCGGCGGCCGTCGCAGCGGAAATCGGTAAAGCTGAGCGGCTCGATATCGATCTTCCAGATCGAAGGCAGCGGCGCGCCGAGCAACCGCACGATGGCGGCGCGGATGAGGACCGGGTGCGTCAGCGCGATGGTGTGGCCGCTCCGGGCGAGCAGCCCCTCCATCAGCGCCGCGCCACGCCGGGCCACGTCGGCAAGCGATTCCCCGCCATGCGGCGCCGCGTCCGGATCGGCGAACCAGGCGGCCATGCCTTCCGGATCTTGCGCCTGCACCTCCTCGAGGCTCTTGCCTGCCCATTTTCCGAAATCCTGGTCGGCAAGCAGCGGCTCCACCGCGGCGTCGAGGCCCAGCGCTTGCGCCGTCTGCCGCGCCCGCAGCGCCGGGCTCGTCCAGACGCGGTCGGTGCGACGCAGCGAAGCCGCGAGCGCGCCGGCCTTGGCCAACGCCTGCCGCTCCAACGGCTCATCCAGCGGAAAGCGGCCCTTGCGCGCGGCAAGCGTCGCCCCGCTTGCGATCATCGTCAGGCGGGCGAGCATCAAAAACTCCGTGGCCCAGTGGAAATTCAGCCTCACGAAGCCGTGTGGCCATCACAATTCGTTGACAGGCGAACGATCTGCTGACAAGTGTTTAGGCACATACGGAATTGGAAGCCGGTGCGAATCCGGCACGGTCGCGCCACTGTGATCGGCACCAGCCGAAAGTCAGGCCTTCTTCCGTAGCCATTGTTCGATCAACGGGACGCAGGATCCCAAGGGAGGTCAAAATGTCCAACGCCACCTTCGCACCAACTTAYGGCGCGGCTCCRATTCCGGTTCGCGAGCTTCTGCCCTGGGCCATTTTCGGCGGCCTGCTGCTCATGCTGGCGGTCTATTTCGTCGGCGCGGAAGAAGGCGCGACGTCGCTGATCCGCGGCATGTACGTGCATGAATTCCTGCATGACGGCCGCCACCTGCTCGGCTTCCCCTGCCACTAAGTCTGTTCGGCGATTGCTGAACGGCTCTTAGCTTTTGGTCTAACGCAACTCCGGGCGGAAAACGCCACGCGTTTTTTCTTTGGAGCTGCTCCGAAAGGGACACTGACATGGTTGGAAAACTTTTGCTGCGCGGCATGCTTGTCGGGCTGGTCGCGGGGATTCTGGCGTTCGCCTTCGCGCGCGTCTACGGCGAGCCGCAGGTCGACAAGGCCATCGCCTTCGAGGATCAGCAGGCCCAGGCCGCCGGCGAGGCGCCCGCAGAAGAGATCGTCAGCCGTCCGACGCAAGCAGGCATCGGTCTGGCGACCGGCGTGCTGGTCTATGGCGCCGCACTCGGCGGGCTGTTCTCGCTGGTCTTCTCCTATGCTTACGGCCGGCTGGGATCGCTCGGGCCGCGCGGCACCTCCGCGCTGATCGCGCTGCTCGGCTTCCTCGCCGTGATCGTGGTGCCTAGCCTGAAATATCCGGCGAACCCGCCTTCGGTCGGCAATCCGGAAACCATCGCCTACCGGACCGAGCTGTTCTTCATCATGATCGTGATTTCGGTCGCGGCGATGGTGGCGGCGGTGGGGCTGGCGCAGCGGCTGTGGAACCAGCTTGGCGCCTGGAATGCGACGATCGTCGCCGGCATCGCCTTCCTCGTCGTCTTCGCGCTGGTGAAGGCGGCGCTGCCCGACATCAACGAAGTGCCGGAGAAGTTCTCGGCCGTAGTGCTGTGGCAGTTCCGCGTCGCCTCGCTCGGCATCCAGCTAACCCTTTGGGCGGCAATCGGACTTCTCTTCGGCGCTGTCGTGGAGCGTCAGCTCGCGACCAGCAACCAGAGCGGCCCCGCGCGCCGCTACGCCTGACGCCAATGCGTCGGCCGCCACGGTTTCTCGCCTTGGCGGCCATTGCTTTGTCTTTCGCCCTGACGGCTGCTGTCGCTGAAGCGCATAGCTCGCGCTCGACCCAGCCTCCCCCTGGCATCCAGATCCCCAGCCTCACGCATGGCCAGATGGCCGTGATCGCGCGCTACCGCGGCGCCATTGTCGATCTCGCCCAGCAGCAGACCCAGACCGACCCGGCCTTCCGGCGGCTCTACAACCACGGCAACCTGCAATACACCTATTGCCTTTGGGGACTTATGCCGGGAAGCCTCGGCGACGAGCAGAGCCCGTTCAACGAATGCAGCCACGCCTATCTCGCCACGGCCAAGGCGCTGCTCACCTATATGGCGACGATGCCCTCGGCCGAGCACGAGGCCAAGGCGCTGATCTCCGATATCGACGCCGACATGGTGCGGACCGGTGCGTCCTGGATCCTGTGCCAGTTCAGCGGCGAAACCTTCAGCACCGGCGAGGTCATCGAGCCGAGATGGCGGGACATGTTCTTCCATCTGCCCAGCCTCGCCGTGCTCGTCTTCGTCGGTGGGGCGCTGGTCGCCGCGGCGCTGGCGATCTTCCGTTCGCCCAGGTCACGTCCATCCTCCGCAGCAGGCAACGGCCGGGCGGGTGACATGCAAGCCCCCGGTCGGCCAACCGGATGAGCAAGGCGCGCAGACGATCGCCCGCTTCCGTAGCGATCGGCGCTGCAATCGTCCTGCTCGTCCAAGCCTTCCTCGGGGGCGCCTGGATGGGCGCGCAGGCCGCCGCCGGGCCGCGCGATGCCTTCGGCAACGTCCTATGCAGCGCCCATAAGGACAACGCTTCGCGAAACGGACCCCACAACGGCGGAAATGATTGCGACTGCTGCCTGTCCGGATGCGTTGTCGGAACCGGCATCATCCCCGATGCGAGCGCTGTCGAACTTGTTTCGATCGCCTTGCTGCCCGCTTCCACCGCCAAACCGCTGGTCAACGCGCCGGTGCGGCGCCACGAACTTCAACCGCTGAGCTCGCGCGGGCCTCCGACCTGAAGACAGGCCGGTCTCCCCGGCCGGAGGCGCACGATGCCCGTCGGCACAAGGCGATCTCCATCCGCGAAATCCACGCTATGATCTCAACTCGGAACGGCCATGACCGTCCGACGACAAGGAACTAAATCCATGCGCAACATCATTGTCTCCGCCCTTGCAGCCATCTCATCCCTCCTGCTCGCCGGCGCCGCCCATGCTCATGCCCATCTCGAAGCCGCGCAGCCGCCGATCAACGGAACCGTCAAGGAAGCGCCCACCGARCTCGACCTGAAATTCAGCGAAGAGCTCAATCTCAAGTTCACCGGCGTGAAGGTGACCGGGCCSGACAAGAAGGAGGTCAAGACGGAAGGCGACATGCTGATGGATGGTGACAAGTCGTTCATGGTCAGCCTGCCCGCCGGGCTGCCGGCCGGCACCTACAAGGTCGAATGGCACGCGCTTTCGCAGGACGGCCACAAGACCCACGGCGACTACAAGTTCACCGTGAAACCCTGATCGCACAAGGGCGGCGATGCCACGGCGTCGCCGCCCGTCGTTCATGGCCATGAGAACCCCTCCTCCCTTGCGCGGGACAGCCCACGGATGAGCCCGGACACACTGCTCACGGCATGCCGGTTCGTGCATGACGGCGCGTTGATGGCGCTGTGGGGCTGCTTTGCCTACCTCGCGGCGCTGGTGCCGGAACGCCTGGCCGAAGAGGTGGCGGGAAGGCTGGTAGGCGCGCGCCTCGTGGCGGTGGGGCTGGCGCTGCTCTCGACGCTTCTCTCCCTGCCGCTGCAGGCCGCGATGATCGGCGACGGCTGGCAGGATGCGGTCAACGGGCGGATGTTGGCCGATSTCGTCGCTTCGACCAGCGCCGGCAAGGCCTGGCTGGCGCAACTCGCCGGCGCCCTGGCGGTGACGGCCGCGCAAGTCCCGACCGGCCGCCTCGGACTGGTGGCGACGGCGGCGGCATCGGGCCTGGCGCTCGCCACGCTCGCGCTTACCGGCCATGCGGTCATGCAGGGGGGCTGGCAAGGCATCCTCCATCCGCTCAACGACATGCTGCATGTGCTCGCCGCGGGCGCATGGTTCGGCGCGCTTCTCCCGCTGCTCATCGTGCTTGCCAAATTCGGCCAGGCCGCCTCGCGGGCCGAAGCATCGGTGGCGCTGCGCCGCTTCTCGACGGCCGGCCATTGGGCGGTTGCGCTGGCAATCCTTTCCGGCACCGGCAACGGCCTGTTCATCGTCGGCTGGCCGCCGTTCGGCTGGAGCTCGACCTATCGGGCGTTGCTGACGGCCAAGATCGCCGTCGTCCTGGTCATGACGGCGGCGGCGATCCTGAACCGCTACTGGTTCGTGCCGCGCATCGGCCGCCACAGGGAAGCGGCGATCGCGGCGATCCGCACCGGCACGCTGGCCGAGATCGGCCTCGGCCTCGCCGCCATCCTGCTCGTCTCGATCTTCGGCATCATGGATCCCGGCGGAATGGATTGACAACCGGGACCGTCCATTCCTAACGGATAGGAACATCAGGGGCGTGGTCGAGCGCCGTCCTCCATCCAGATATGCCGTCGCCATGTTCGCCCCCGAAGCCTTCGCCGTCACAGCCGCCGTCTGCAGCGCGCTGAGCTCCATGTTCCTCAGCGAGCTCAAGGGCCGCGTTCCCCTCCTCCAGCTTGCCCGCTGGCAGATGCTCGCGACCTTCGTGATGACCGGCTCGGTGTCGCTGGCGATCGGCGGCTGGCACACGATCGGAGCTAGGGAGTTCTGGTTGCTTGCCGGTTCGAGCCTTGCCGGCATCAGCATCGCCAGCACCACCTATTTCGCCACCATCTATTCGGTCGGCCCGCGCATCACGGCGCTGCTCTTCTCACTCACCTCGCCCTTCGCCCTGGCGCTCGGCTATCTCGTGCTCGGCGAGACCATCAACCACTGGCAGGCGCTGGGCGTCGCGCTGGTGCTCTGCGGCATCGTGCTCGCCATCGGCATGCCGCGCCGATTCCTCAAGCGCGGCGACATGGCGCCGCCAATGCCGGTCGTCACCCCTTCCACCGTGCCGGTCAGCACCGCGCCCGCCCCGCCCCTCACCGGCCGCATGGGACCAGGCATCGTGCTCGGCGTGGTAACCGCACTCGGCCAGGCGATCGGCACGCTGCTGGCGCGACCGGCCATGGCCGCCGGCGTCGAGCCGTTCACGGCCATGGCGCTGCGCTCCGGCCTCGCCGTGATCCTGTTCATCGCGCTCGCGGCGACGCCGTTCGGCAGGGGCAAGCGGGAAGCCGTCCAGTTCGGCACGGTCGGGCTCACTGTCCTGTCCGCCTTCGTCGGTACCTCGCTCGGCATGTCCTGCCTGATGGCCGCGCTGCGCACCGGCAATGTCGGCATCATCTCGACGCTGTCGTCGATGACGCCGGTCATCATCCTGCCGATGGTGTGGCTGCGCAGCGGACAAAGGCCGACCGCGGCCGCCTGGGCCGGAGCGCTGCTCGCCATCGCCGGCACGGCGCTGATCAGCGTGCGGTAACTGCTCTCTGGACGGCGTAGCCGTCTCGGGCTACAGAGCAGCCCTTACCCCGAGGCATCGCGCTGAAGCCGCGCGCAATCCATGATCACCGTGAAAAAGATCCTTCCGAACGAAGAGTTGTACTTCGTCTGGGCCGATGAAAGGTGCTTTGCGTTCTTCTACCTGCTTAGTTCCGCCGGTGAGAAGCCGGTCTGGGCCGTGAGCGGCGAGTACAAACCGCTCGCCGCCAATGTCGATGATTTCGATAGCTATGACCACGCCTTGAAATTCATCATGGCTCATGCCCCGATCCAGTAGCCGACCCCACCGGCTAGTGCGCCTCGGCCTTCGAATAGCGGCCGGGCGGCTGTCCGACATGCCGGCTGAATGCGGTGCTGAAGGTGCTTGCCGAGCCGTAGCCGACGCGTTCGGCGACCTCGGCGATATCGATTTGCTGCCGGCGGAGCAGGTTCTTGGCCAGCGCCATGCGCCAGGCCAGAAGGTATTCCATCGGCGGCATGCCGACGCTGCGCGCAAAGCGGTCGAAGAAGGCCGAGCGTGACAGCGCGGCCTCCTTCGCCAGTTGCGCCATCGTCCAGGGACGCGCCGGATCGGCATGCATCCGCCGGATCGCCTCCGCCAGCCGCGCATCGCACAAGCCGCGCAGCAATCCTGCCGGAGCATCGGGCGCTTGCGTCAGCCGCAAGGATTCGACCAGCAGGATCTCGACCAGCCTAGTCAGCACCAGCTCGCGCCCGGCGGCCCGCTGTTGAGCCTCGTCGATCAGCAGCTTCACCAGGGTCGAAAGCCGTTCGATCCCCCGGACATGCACCTGTCCCGGCAGCAGCGAAACCAGGAGACCGGAATCCTCGCCGTCGAAGATGAAATAGCCGCCCAGCATGCGCAGGTCGGGTGGGCCATCCTTCCGTCCATGCCGCACCTCGCTGTCGGCGATCGCGAGATCGGGCTCGATCAGGGTTGGAACGACCGCTTCGAAGCCAGACATGGTGAAGCCGGGCGTCGTTGGCAGCAGGACGAAGTCGCCGGCCTGCAGCGTCAGGGCCGGCTGCCCGTCCACTGCCAGCCGGCATGACCCTTCAACCACGACGGCGAAGCTCGGATGGCCGAAATCCGCGTAGCGGACACCCCAGCGTCCAGCGCCGCTAATGCCTTTCGTGAAGACGGCGCGCGGCCGCAGCAGACCGATGACTTCCGAGAGCGGATCGACCATGATTCGGACTTTTGCAAATGAATTATGGACTGTCAATTGTAGATAGTCCTGCCGCCCACTCCTAACCTGGTGATCGTCCAAATCGAGCAAACAAGGAACGATCCCATGAAAACCATCCTGATTACCGGCAGCTCCTCCGGCTATGGCCGGGAAACGGCGCGCTATTTTCTTTCGAACGGCTGGAACGTCATCGCGACCATGCGCACCCCGCGCGAGGATATCCTGCCGCGCTCGCCGTCGCTGCGTCTCATCCCACTCGACGTGACCGACGAGAAGAGCATCGCGGCGGCGGTCGAGGCCGCGGGACCGATCGACGCCCTCGTCAACAATGCCGGCATCGGCGTCGTCGGCGCCTTCGAGGCGACGCCGATGTCGCACATCCGCATAGTCTTCGAAACCAACACCTTTGGCGTCATGGCCATGACGCAGGCCATCATCCCGCAGATGCGAGAGCGGCGGTCCGGCGTCATCGTCAACGTGACCTCCAGCGCCACCCTGGCGCCCTTCCCGCTGGCTGCGGCCTATACCGCAAGCAAGCAGGCCATCGAAGGCTTCACCGGATCGCTCGCGCATGAGCTCGGCCATTTCAACATCCGGGCCAAGCTGGTCGAGCCCGGCTACGGCCCGACGACAAACTTCGCGCAGAACACCCAGGTCCGCGTCGAAGACCTTATTCCCGAGGCCTATGCCGATTTCGCGGCGCCGATCTTCGCGGGTTTCGCGCAGCCGGCCATGACCACCAGGGAAACCGACGTCGCCGAGGGCGTTTGGCGCGCAGTCAACGAYACGACCGGCCAGYTGCGGTTCCCGGCGGGGCCGGATGCGGTCGCCCTTTCACGCGCGGCATAGAGAACCCACGCAAACGCCGGGGATCAAATGCCAGCCCCGCCGAATCCTGCACGATGCGGTCGACAGTGGTTGGGTTACCCGTGCGCGTGGTAATGCCCTTCCGGCTCGGCCATGGCGAAGGGCAGATCCTCGCTGTCGGCGCCGGCCGCAAGCAGCAGCCTGGCGCTGAATTCGTGCGGCTCGGCCGGAGCGACGAGGCTTTGCAGGTCGTGRTGGTCGCCGCCGACCGGCGAMAGCGGCAGGCGCTCGACGGCGCCGCCCGGCCGCTCGATRGCGACATTCGCCCGCAAGCCTTCCGCGTGGCGCGAGAGGCGCAGACGCATGCGCTCGCCCTGCGGCGTGTCGACGATCTCGAGAAGGCCGCTCGCCAGCTTGCCCGACACCAGGAAGGGGTCCGGCGCGTGGTGATGCCCGCCCTCCTCCGCCTCGGCAAAGCGGACCGTGGCGACGGCGAGCGCCGGAATGTGCGCGAACAGCTCGGCCTTGAGCGAAGCGGCGATGTTGTTGGCGGCGGCGAGCAGCATGCCGTCGCTGACCGCGATCGTCACATCGACATGCAGCTTGTGGCCGAGCCACCGGGCTTTCGCCTCGACCACCCTGTCGATGCCCCGCACATGYTCRGCCGCATGATGGATCTCGCCGACGATGCCCGGCTCGACGCCGTCGAGCATGCGGGTCAGCACCGAGCGCGCCGACTGCCAGACGATGCCGAGGATGGCGACGGTGATCAGCAGGCCGATGACCGGATCGGCAAGGGGGAAGCCAAGCCAGACGCCGGCCGCGCCGACGACCACGGCGAGGCTGGTCAGCCCGTCGGTGCGCGCGTGGTAGCCATCGGCGACCAGCGCGACGCTGTTGATCTGGCGGCCGACACGGATGCGGAATACCGCCACCGCCTCGTTGCCGAGGAAGCCGACGATGCCGGCCGCCGCCAGCCAGCCGAGGAACCGCACGGGCTGCGGATCGAGCAGACGGTTGATCGCCTCGTAGCCGGCCACCAGCGCGCTCGCCAGGATAATGAGCACGATGACGATGCCCGCCAGGTCCTCGACCCGGCCGAGGCCATAGGTGAATGTCCGCGTCGGCTTGCGGCGGGTAAGCACGAAGGCGATCCAGAGCGGGATGGCCGTCGTGGCGTCGGCGATGTTGTGGATGGTGTCGGCGAGCAGCGCCACGCTGCCCGAAGCCGCGACGACGGCAAGCTGCAACCCCGCGGTGACCGCCAGGATCACGAACGACCATTTGATCGCCCAGATGCCGCGCTCCGTCGTGGCGATCGTCGCGTCGAYCACGCCATGSGTGTGACCGTGCGGGCCATGATGATCATGACCATGCCCGCCTTGGTCGTGGCCRTGCGATCCGAACCCGAACCAATCGAGAATCTTTTCCCGCATGGCGGCCTCACAGATAYTTGGTGAGCTGCTTGAGCTCCTTGAGCGTGTCCCGGGTCGGCTCGCCGCCCTCGACCAGGCAATGTTCCATGTGGTCRTGGATCAGCTCGCGCTTGGCATTGCCCACGGCGCTTTCGACGGCGTGRAGYTGTTGCGCGAGGTCGAGGCAGGGGCGGCCCTGCTCGAACATCGTCAGCACGGCGGCCAGATGSCCGTGCGCGCGCTTGAGCCTGGCTATGATGTCGGGGTGCGAGCTGTGTAYGGTCATMRCARTATCCTATCCCCCTGGTTAGGATWTTGCAAGAACCCTCGACGACCGTCGYCGTGGCTCTGCCGGCTGGGTCGTGCGCCGTATCAACAGCCCGTGAACGGAGCCGGCTGCGCTGCGGTCCGTGAAGCATTTCACGGACGGGAAAAGCCGAATGTCGGAATCGACGTGACAGCGACATAGTCCGGTCGGATTATTTGCACTCAAACGATATTCTCGGCGCTATGCAGGCGCCGCGAGCGGTGCCGGATCTGAGGAGGGGTGAGATGGCGACGGCGAAGCTTCACGGCGTCGAGCTCGTGAAGGGCCAGAAGTGGACGGTGCGCGTCACTGCCTACGGCACCACGCTGACCTTCCCGTTCGAGGCCGAGCAGCATGCGCGCTCCTATGCCGACGGTCAGGCCTTCCGGCTCGGCGTCGAGGTGGTCGAGCTCAAGGACTGCGCCTGACTTTGCCGCCCAGGCATCTGCTCGAAAATTAGCGATCGCTTGTGTTTCTCGCAAATCGGGATCATGCTTGGTCGATGTGCGGAACCATCCGCGCAACCGGGTGCGTTCAAAAGGGGCAAGGCGTCATGGAACTTGCAGTCTGCTACGACCACAGCGGTATGGATTTGGCGTGGTCGATCTTCCTCGACATGACGGCGTTCTTCCTGATCATGGCGCCGGTGGCCGCCGCGCGGCTGATTGCGATCTCACGCGCGGATTCCAGCGGGCGGCTTCAGACCGCATAACCGCTCCGGGCTGCGCCGGTCGGTTCAGCCTTGACGGGGGCGACGATTGCGCACGGACGCTTCGCCAAACAGTGCCGAGCAGTCGATCTCGTCGTTGAAAAGCGCGCAGGGGTCGAGCACCAGCCACGACGCATGCGTGCGAAGATCCTTCAGCCTGGCGTTCTTTTCGGCGCGCGCGAAGCGCTCCGCCTCGGCAAGCAAGGCCTGGGCCGGCCTTTCGGCGCGAGAATTCTCGAACATAGCGAATCAGAACGTGGTCACCCCAACTTGCGTTCCGTCGGCAGCGTGCCGCCGGACCGGAAAGCATCGGCCCGCCCGGCCAATATCGCGCGATGCGGGGAACGGCCCTCAAGGCCGCGGAACGCAACGGGTGTTAACCTTCCGATAGGGCCGGACCAAGGTCGCTGTCGCAATCGCCGCGCTGTGCCTATAATCAGCCGGCGGGGCGGGATGAAACGGTGCGGCTGTCCGGAGTCTATGTGAACGAAATCATGCGACGCTGGAGCGGACTGTCGCTGGCGCTGCAGTTCCTGATTGCCGGCGGCATCGTGCTTCTGGCGGTGATGCTGGTGGTTGGGCTGTGGGTGACGGCGCAAATCCGCCAGGGCGTGATGCACAATTCCGCCACCGCGACGGCGCTCTATGTCGACAGCGTGATCGCGCCGCTTTTGCCCGATTTGCGCAAGAGCCGCGAGCTTGACGATACCGTCAAGCGGGCGCTGGACGAGACCCTCGGCCAGGGCGCGCTGGGGAAACGGCTGGTGTCGTTCAAGCTGTGGCGGCGCGACGGCACGATCCTCTATTCGAAGGACGCCGACCTCATCGGCAAGCAGTTCAACCAGAACCCCAGCCTCGTCGCCGCCTTCGCCGGCAACGTCACGGTCAAGTACAACCAGTTGGACGACGAGGAAAACGACAGGGAACGGGCGATGGGCCTGCCGCTGCTCGAAATCTACAACCCGGTGCGCGAGCCCTGGTCGGGCGACGTCGTCGCGGTGACTGAATTCTACGAACTGTCCGGCGACTTCGAGGAATCGCTGCACTCCGCGCTGTTGTGGAGCTGGTTGGTCGTGGCCGGCGCCACCGCCACCGCGCTGGCGCTTTTGTCCGGCATCGTCTTTCGCGGCAGCCGCACCATCGCGACGCAGCGCGCCGCGCTCGAGGCCAAGGTCGCCGAGCTGCAATCGGCGCTTGCCCAGAATTCTTCGCTGCGCCAGCGCGTGCAACGCGCCTCGCGCCGCGCCACGGCCATCAACGAGCGATATCTGCGGCGCATCGGCGCCGACCTGCATGACGGGCCGGCGCAACTGGTGGCGCTCGCGGCGCTCCGGATGGACAGCCCGGTGCTGGTCGACCCCGGCACATCGAGCGAGCTGCGCGAAACCGAGGTCGCACACATTCACAAGACGCTCGGCGAGGCCATGCGCGAAATACGCGACATCTGCAACGGGCTGGTGCTGCCGCAGATCGAGACCCAGGCCGTGGCCGACATCTTGCGGCTGGCGGTAGCCGAGCATGAACGCCGCACCGACACCAAGGCGTTGTTAACCGCACCCGAGCGCTTGCCGGAACTCGGCACCTCGGAGAAAATCAGCATCTACCGCTTCGTGCAGGAAGGGCTGAACAACGCCTATCGGCACGGCAAGGGCAGAGGCCAGCAAGTGAGGGCCACGATGAAGGGTGGCAAGCTGGTCGTCGAAGTGCAGGATGCGGGTCCGGGCTTCGACCCCGGCAAGAGCGAGGGCCTGGGGCTTGCCGGCCTCAGGGAGCGCATCGAAAGCATAGGCGGACAGTTCGAAATGCTGTCCGGCCCGGGAGGAACAAGACTGGTGATTACTTTGTCTGTCGAGGAGCAGCCGTGACCGYACCCATCCGCATCGCCATTGTCGACGACCATCCTCTGTTTCGCGARGGCGTGGCGCGCAGCCTYKRCGAGATYGGCGGCTTCGAGCTCGTCGGCGAAGGCGCCAGCGCCGACGACGCCGAAAGGCTGGCACGCGCCAGCGCGCCCGACATCCTTTTGCTCGAYATCTCCATGCCGGGCGGCGGCCTCAATGCGCTCGCCGGCATCCTTGCGGCGATGCCCGAGCAGAAGATCGTCATGCTGACGGTGTCGGAGACCAATGCCGACGTCGCCCAGGCGCTGAAGGCCGGCGCGCGCGGCTATGTGCTGAAGGGCGTCGGCTCCAAGTCGCTGGCCGAGATCCTGCGCGATGTCGCCAACGGCCAGAGCTACGTCTCGCCGACGCTGTCGGCCAGGCTTTTGTCGGACCTCCTGCAGCCCACCGGCCGCAAGCCCGACCCGCTCAGCCAGCTCACCGGACGCGAGGCCGAGATCCTGAAGCTGGTGGCGGAGGGCCTCAGCAACAAGGAGGTCGCCGCCCGGCTGTCGCTGCAGGAAAAGACCGTCAAGCACCACATGACCAGGGTGCTCGCCAAGCTCAACGTGCGCAACCGAACCGAGGCGGCGCTGCTGATGCATGAGGCGGCGAAGGAGAGGAACTGAAAGAGGAACTGAGGAACTGAAGAATTGATGAATTGAGGAATTGAGGAATTGAGGAAACCCCCTCCTCCTTCTTCTTCAGTTCTTCAGTTCTTCAGTTCTTCAATTCTTCAATTCTTCAATTCCTCAATTCTTCAGTTCCTCAGTTCAATTCCCCTCACAGGCTTTGCAGGCGTTTGATGTCATCCTGCGTTGCCTTGCGCTCGACGATGGTGCGGCCGAGGGCGTCCGTCATCTCGAAGCGGCCGTCCTCGACCTCCTCTTTCATGCCGTTGGGATGGAGGACGGTGATCTTGCCGCCGGAGACCTCGACCTTGTCGCCCGTGGCCGGGTTTACGTGGCTGCCCTGATTGCCGGAGTTGTCGCCGGAGCTGGAATCGCCGCTGTTGCCGTTCTTGCCGTTTCCGCTGCCGCCGCCATCGCCACTACCGTTGCCGCCGGCATCGCCGCTGCCGCCGGCATTGCCGGAATTCGAGCCGCCGCCCCCGTCACCGTTACCGCCCCCTTTACCGCCATTGCCGTTGCCGTTTCCGGCATAGGCGGCGGAGATCTTCGCCGAACCGTCGGTCGTCAAATGATAGGGCGCGACAGCCAACGCCAGCGCGGCCGTGACGCGCAGCGTTAGCAAGCAAATCCGTTTCGAGGCGGGTTCGCGCATCCTGTCCTTTCATGTCGGCTCCGCCTCGGCCTGGCCGAAGGTCCGCTCTCGGCCCTGTCGAGGCGGGACCAGTGCATCAGCGGCGAAAACCATTCATCGTTTGCCAGGGCTGTGGAAGCGGCCCACGACCCCTGCCCCGGCCGGTCGGACCTTTTTTACCGCCCTTGGGGACCAATGTCGCAGCGGCGAACCGGTCGCTTGCGGTTGCCCGCCGATGCGGCGTTAACCAAATTGCTTGGAAATCAGCCGGCAATTCTTTATGACTGGACGCGCGAAAAATCACGCGGGCACACCAACGAACCGCGGCAGGCTACGGTCCCGGCATCCTTCCGCACATCAAAGCCGTACCGTAAAACTTTGTTTGCACGTGTGGATTSCTTCCCCTGTATCGGGACCACGCGGCAAGGGCCCCGCCCCGGCAACCGTCTCCTAGAGCCGGACGATTTCGGATCTGGTCGATCCGAAATCTGAATCCGGTTCTAAATCAAGGAGATAGAGCATGATGTTGCCCGAAAACCGTTTCACACTTTTCGGGATCATGCTCCAGGGCCCAAAAAAGTACCCCCGCCAAAAGGCGGGGGTAAGGTGAGAAGCGGGAGTTCCGTCAAATGACGATCAGGACTGAAGAAGCAAAGCAAAAGGTGGCAACCTGATTTTGCAGCGCAGGCCTTCAGTCCCTTAAGATCTAATCCAGATAGAACCTCGCTCTCACAAACTCTGCTCTCACAAGTTCTTCAAGCGATTGAGATCGGCCACGGTGGCCTTGCGGTCGACGATGGTGCGTCCGTATTTGTCCTCCATCCTGAATCGTCCGTTCTCAACCCTCTCCTTCATTCCGTTGCGGTGCGTGACCTCGATCTTGTTGCCGCTGACCTCGACCTTGTCGCCGGTTGCGACGGTTACGTGATTGTCGACACCGCCCAGGCTGTTGCTTGCGGCTGCGCCGGCGCTGCTGGGACTGCTCGTGCCGCCGCTGTTGCTGTTGCCGTCGGTGTTTCCGTTGCCGTTCGAGTTGCCGCTGTTTCCGTCGCCGTTCGAGTTGCCGCTGTTTCCGTTGCCGTTCGAGTTGCCGCTGTTTCCGTTATTGCCGCCGCTGCTGTTGCCCCCGTTCCCGCCGTCGCCGCTGCCCGAATTACCGTTTCCGCTGTTGCTACCGCCGCTGTTGCCGCCCGAATTGCCGTTTCCGCTATTGCTGTTGCCGTTCGAACCGCCGTTACCGTTTCCGTTGCCGTTGTTGCCGCCGCCATTGCCGCCTTTGCCCGCATAGGCCGTGGCTGCGACAGGACCGTGGATGGAGAGATGATATGGCGCGACAACCAAGGCGAGCGCCGTCAGCGCTCGCAAGACAAGCCCGCCACCCCTGCGCGAAACGCGCATCCCATTCTCCCCATGCCGGCCTTCCGGCCCGTCGACCGAACTACCCCGCCGGCATTGTCGCATCATGAACATCCCCAATCGGCGCGTCGCGGGGAAGTGGCCCACGACCCTTGTCTCGTTCGTTCCGACCTTTTTCGAGTCGATATCAGACCTAAGTCCCATCTCAACCACAAGATGCGGTCCTGCGCCGCTTCGCATCTCTCCGTTTTGCGCGATTGCGGGCGGAAATGATCGATCCCATGCTATCGTCCCTGTCAACCAAATGGGGGGCGGTAATGTCAGACTTTCGGAAGGCAGTTATCTCCATGCCGGGCAGGGAACGCCTGGCCAAGGCACCCCACGGTGCGAAGGTCGTGATCCACGCCACTGCCGCCGAGACCGACGGCGCATTCGGGATGTGGGAAACCTTCACCCCGCCCGGGAAAGGCCCAGCCCCTCACACCCACACTCGAGAGACGGAGGTCTTTCGGGTGGTTCGCGGGACTTATCGTTTCCAATGCGGTGACGAGGAATTCGACGCGCCTGCGGGCACCGTCGTCGTCCTGCCGCCTCACGTGCGTCACAGTTGGCGAAACATCGGCAGCGAGCCCGGGCAGATGTTCGCAATCGTCACGCCGGGCGGATTCGAGCAACTCTTCCTGGAGATAGAGGCCACCGGCGTCGATGCGCCCGACAAGATCGCATCGATTGAAGCCCGTCTTGGGATAGTCAACGACGAGACCTTGGCGCTCGATCGCTGAGGCATACTCGGCGGATTCTTCCGGACGGAAAACCGCTGCGCACTTTTCCTGGAATTGATCTCCTGCTTCGCGCAATTCCGGACGGAAAACCGCTGCGCACTTTTCCTGGAATTGCTTTTAAACCGGCGGCGGCAGGGGTTGCCTGGACATCACCGCTGTGCCGAAGGCGGCGGCGATGACCGCGGCGATGCCCAGGCATTGCACCACACTCAGGCTCTCGCGCAGGAACAGGAAGCCGGTCAGCGCGCCACCCGCGGGCTCCAGGCAGACGATCATGCCGTAGACCTTGGCCGGCATCCGCGTCAGCACCATCATCTCCAGCCAGAAGGGCAACGCGCTGGAGAACAGGCCGACGACCGTCGCGCTTACCATGACATGCGGGTCGGCGAGATGCGGCAGAGCCGCCGAAAAGCCGAAAGGCAGCGCCAGCACCGCGGCGATCGCCATGCCGTAGGCGGCCGTGCGGGCGCCGAGCTCGGCGCCGGCCTTCTGCGCGAAGACGATGTAGAGCCCCCAGCAGCCGCCGGCGGCGAGCGCCAACAGCACGCCCGCCGGATCGAGCCCGCGGCTGACATCGGCGAAGGGCGACAACAACACGATACCGGCGACGGCAAACGCAACCCAGACGAGATCGAGCGCGCGCCTGGAACCCAGCGTCGCCACGAAAAGCGGACCGGTGAACTCCAGCGCCACGCAGATGCCCAGCGGGATGCGCGCGAGCGCGGCATAGAACAGCATGTTCATGGCACAGACGGTGACGCCGTAGGCGGCAAGCCAGGGCAGGCCTTTTCGCGTCGGCAGCACCTTCCAGGGCCTGAGCACCGCCGCCAGCATCAGCGCGCCGATCGCGAGCCTCAGCATCGTGGTGCCTTCGGACCCGAGCACCGGGAACAGGCTTTTGGCGAAAGCAGCCCCCACCTGCACAGACAGGATGGCGCCGAGCAGCCCGAACATGGGCAGGCTGCCGGCATGGGTCCGCGGTTGCGCTGTCTGCGAGGTCAATCCCGTCTCCATACTATGGTCGGCGCTGGAGATAGAACCTTGCTGCTGCGCTGTCGTGAGACAGCCGGAGGCGGATGATGGGACAAGGCGAGGTTGCTGCGCCGCATAAAACTTTGAAATTATGGGCAATTTCTAACCGACCTGGCGAAAAATCAATGGTCGTTCTGGAAAGATTTCCTTTCAACATCCATAAAATTCCCGCCATGGTTGCCGCTATAGCCCCGCCAGCGTCGTTGAGGATAAATACTTGTCAAAGCTCATACCAAGTTCAGGCATGCCTGTAGGACCATTGGACATCGTCGCGGATAGTTGCGACCGATAGCAATTACCTCTGGCCGTTGGCATCACATCTTATTTCAAAGCCGTAAGGATTTTGTGTTGCACCGCAACATCGACTGCGACAATCGTGAGCGAAACATGCGCAGTGGAGGATGCCGTACATTGACCCGGATGGGCGTTCCGCTGGCCAGCATCGATAGCGCTCCGGTCGGAAATCCGTCGGCCTGCGGAGCCTCGGGGCCTTGCGCGTCCAAGCCTGGATGCCGGGCTGGATCTTGCGACATGCGTCGCGGCGGCAGCTGATGGCGAATACGCGCGACATCCAGTTGGACACGCTGCGGGCTGTTGCCGTGACGCTGGTGCTCTACGCGCATTTCCTTGCACCGAACGGCACTTCCTTCCTCGGCCATCTCGGCGTGCGGCTGTTCTTCGTGCTCTCCGGCTTCCTGATCACGCGGCTTTTGCTGGAGGCGCGCGACGCCACCGAATTCGAAGCCGGACCGGCGCTGCGTTCCTTCTATGCCAGGCGGGCGATCCGGATATTCCCGCCCTACTTCGCCGTGCTCGGGCTCGTCTGGCTCACCGATCTGGAGCAGTCCAGGTCGTCGCTCGCCTGGCATGCGCTCTACCTCTCGAATTTCTGGTATGCGCAGCGCAACGACTGGACGCCCTGGCTGCTATGCCATTTCTGGAGCCTCAGTATCGAAGAGCAGTTCTATCTCGCATGGCCGCTGATCGTGCTTCTGGCACCGCGCCGACGCATCGAGGCGATCACAATCGGCGTCATCGTCTTCTCGCTCGCCTACCGCTTCTATTGGCCGCTTGCCGCCGACCCGGCGCTCGCGCGGGACCTGTTGCCGCCGGCTTCGATGGACGCGCTTGCCGGCGGCGCCCTGCTCGCCGTCCGCCGCGCCAGGGGCGCCGGTCTGCCGCAATGGATGCGGCGCGGCTGGCCGGCGTTGGCGGCGGCTTTCCTCCTCGTGGTCTGGTCCGATCCGGGGCCGGCGAGCTCGGCATGGGAGTGGCCGCGCTGGGCGCTGGTGCAGGTGCTGCCGCTGGTGCCGCTGGTGACCGTCGTCGCCGCCTGCTCGGCAGGCCTCGGCGGCACGCTCGGCAGGCTGGCCGAACTGCCGCCGCTGCTCTCGCTCGGCCGCATCAGCTACGGCGTCTATCTCTATCACCCGATCCTGCTGGCCTATGCCGTCAAGGCGCAGCCATGGATCCCGCTCAACGTCTCCGAACAGGGCCCGGGCCGGCTCCTGGTCGCGGGCGGCGCCACGCTGGTCACCGCCGCGCTCTCATGGGTGCTTTTCGAGAAGCCGCTCAACGGCCTCAAGCGCTATTTCCCATATGTCGCGCGTTCGCGCCGGCGTAGGGCGCGGGAGGCCCGCCGCCTTGGCGACGCCTATCATCCCGGCACCAAGCCGGCGCTCGACCTCCAGCGGACCGACCGGAGCTGACCATGACCGATCCGCTCATCTCCGTGGTGCTGCCGGTCTACAACGCCGAGCCCTACGTCGCGGCTGCGATCGGCTCGATCCTGCGTCAAGACTACAGCCGGCTCGAAGTCATCGCCATCGACGACGGATCGACCGACAGGTCGCTGGAGATCCTGGAGCGCTACCGCAAGGCCGACAGCCGCGTCTTGCTCATCTCGCGCGAGAACCGCGGTCTCGTGGCCAGCCTCAACGAAGGGATGGCGCTCGCCCGCGGCGAGCTGGTGGCGCGCATGGACGCTGACGACTTCGCCTATCCCTGGCGCTTGTCGCGCCAGGCCTCGCTGTTCGCGGCGCGGCCCGAACTCGGCTTCTGCGGCGCCGTCGTCGATATGCTGCAGCGCGGCCGCATCGCCCCGGGCAGGCTCGATCCGGTCTTCCGTCAAGGCCTCATCCCCGTGTTGTCGAAGTTCTTCACGATCTTCATGCACCCCACGGTGGTCTACAACCGCCGGGTGATCGACCAGGCCGACCTCCGTTACGACGGCGGCTACCGGCACGCCGAGGATTTCGACCTCTTCCGGCGACTTGCCGACCGCTATCCGGCGGCGATGATGCCGGATAGCCTGCTTGTCTACCGCGTCCATGGCGGCAGCGTGACCAGCCGGCACACCAGCGAGATGCGGCGGACGCATCTCAGGATCGTCGGCGAGAACCTCGAGCGCGAGGGCCTGGCGGATGGTAGCGAGGACCTGCGCGGCATCGGCGACCGCGTCTCGCTCGACACCGTTCGCCGGGCGGCGGCCTTCATCCGCGCGCTGGAAGAGCGGATTGCAACGCTGCCCGCCGCGACGCGGCCGAGCTTCGAGGCCGGAGCGCTGAACCTGTTCTATTTCCTCTACCAGCTCGTCGGTGACGAGGAGCGGCCGGCGCTGACGCGCGAATTGTTGACGCTGACGGTGAAATGGAACGCCATCCGCCGCCGCGAGAAATATGCGCTCAGCCCTGGCGGCTGGGCGCCATCGCTCAGCCAGGCCGCGATGTGGGCGGGCCAGCAGGCGGACTGGGTGGCGTACCGCTTCAAATCGACGCCGGCGGCGGCGGTGCTCGCGCCCTACCGGATGGGGGTGGCATGAGAGTCAGGCGCGAGGCMCCCCCCTCTGCCCTGYCGGGCATCTCCCCCTCRAGGGGGGAGATCGGCTGTTTTGACAACCKCTCCCACTCACAGACGTTAGAGATTGGCGAAAGCCGTCGCGACGTCCAATCTCCCCCCTTGAGGGGGAGATGTCCGGCAGGACAGAGGGGGGTGCTGTCCCGCCGACCTGTCAGCCATCGGCGGCCGCATAGCGCCGAGGCCTCACAATGAGCGACCAGCGCCATCCTCTGCTCTATGACCGCCCGCCCGCGCCTGCCCGGCCGCAGCAGCGGCCCGAAGTCAGCTTCATCGTCTGCACGCGCGACCGTGTCGCGGTGCTTGAAGCCTGCATCGACTCGATCCGCGCCGCCTGCGCGGCGCACCCTGCGTTTGCCACCGAAACGGTGGTGGTAGACAACGGCTCGCGCGACGGCACTGCGGAATATCTTTCCCGGATCGCCACGACATCCGACATTCCGCTGACGGCAATCTCGGAGCCGCGCCCCGGACTGGCGGCCGCGCGCAATGCCGGACTTGCGATCGCCCGCGGGCGCGTGCTGGTCTTCGTCGACGACGACTGCAGGCTCGAGCGCAACTACCTCGTCGACCTCGAGCGGCATTATGCGAGCGGCGAGAAATGGCTGATCCGRGGCGGCCGCGTCGARATCGGCGACGCCAGGGACCTGCCCCTTACCATCAAGCACTGCGACAGGCGCGAGCGGCTGACCCCCGCCGTCCATCCGGGCGGCTTCGTGCTCGGCTGCAACATGACCATGCACCGCGATGTCGCCGCACGCATCGGCCCTTTCGACGAGCGYTTCGGCGCCGGCGGAGCRCTGCGCTCGGCCGAGGACACGGACTATCTGCTGCGCGCCATGCTGGCCGGCATGGCGGTGGAATACGTGCCCAACATGACGATCTTCCACCACCACGGCCGGCGCGACCGCAAGGCGATCGACCGGCTGCACCGCGACTATCATTTCGGCAATGGCGCGCTGTGCCTGAAGCATTTCCGTCGCGCGCCCTGGCTGCTTCGCCACTTTTACTGGGCGGCGCGTGCGGCGCTGCGCGAGCTCGTCCGCGGCCCGCGTTTCGACCAGGAGCTCAATCTATCGCACTGGCCGATCGTGCTGATGAACCTCGCCGGCGCGGCAAAGTTCACGCTGCTTGTGCTCGCCGGGCGGCCGGCGCGGCAGGTGCTGCCCGCGCCGGAGGCCGCCGAGGCGGAGGCGGGCGCGCGATGACCGGAGCCAAAACCCGCACCCTGTCTATGTGGCGCCACGCGCTCGGCCGCGGGCAGCGCATCTTGCTGCCTGTCGTCGTCGTGCTCGGGCTCGCCAGCGCCGGGCTCGAAGGTTTTGGCATCGGGCTCATCATCCCGCTCCTCGGCATCATCATGGGGCATGGCGGGGCGGGCGGCATGGCCGGCCTGTCCGCCCTCCTCCAGCAAGTCGGCGCCGGGCTCGGCGAGCGCGAGCGGCTGCTTGCCCTCTCAGCCGCGATCCTCGCCTCGATCCTGCTCAAGAACATCCTTGCCTTCGCCAATTCGGTGCTCACCGCCCATATCTACGGCAAGGCCAGCCAGGCGATCCGCGGCGCGCTAGCCGGGCGGCTGCTCGACGTGGGCTATCCGTTCTTCCTGAAGGAGAGCCCCGGGCGGCTGCTCAACATCATCTCCAACGAATCCTGGCGCGCCGCGGATGCCATCCAAGGCGTGCTCGGCGCGATCGTCAACGCCTCGGCGGCGGTGATCCTGCTTGCGTTCCTGYTGCTGCTCTCCTGGCAGATGACGCTGATGGTGATGCTCGGGCTGGCGTTGGTCCAGGTGGCGTAYGCGGCGCTGGCGGCCCGTCTTCGAGCGCCGAGCCGYARCGTGGCGGCGCGCAACAGCGCGTTGGCCTCGCAGATGTTGCATCTGGTGCATGCCGGCCGGCTGATCCGCATCTTCGGCCAGGAAGCGCGCGAGAAGGCGGCATTCGAAAAGGCGTCGGACGGCGTGCGGCGGGCAGCCTTCGCGCTGTCGTCGCGCCAGGGCGGGCTGGCACCGCTGACCGAGGTGCTGCACGCCATGCTGTTCCTGGCCGTGGTGATCGGCGCCTGGCTCGCGGGCTTGAGCTTTCCGCTGATCGCCGCCTTCCTCATCCTGCTCTACCGCCTGCAGCCGCACGTGCGGGCCCTGCAGATGACCTGGAGCCAGCTACAGGGGCTCTCCGGCTCGCTGGACGAGGTGACCTGGCTGCTCGACCCCGAAGGCAAGCCGGCGCCGCCGCAGGGCGGCCGCCCCTTCGCGCGCCTCGGCGACAAGATCGCGTTCGAGAATGTGAGCTTCAGCTATGCCAATGAGGAGCAGCGCACGGCGGTGCTGCACGCCGCGAGCTTCGACATCGGCAGCGGCCGCTCGACCGCGCTGATCGGCCGTTCCGGCGCCGGCAAGACGACGATCGTCAACCTGCTCTGCCGCTTCGTCGAGCCGGACGCGGGCCGGATCCTCGTCGACGGTGTGCCGCTTGGCGAGATCGACCCGGCCGCATGGCGGGCCCATATCGCCTTGGCCAGCCAGGAGCTGGAGCTGGTGGACGGCACCATCCTCGACAACATCACCTACGGCAAGGACGCCGCCACGGCCGGCGAGGCGCGGCGCGCGGCCCAGCTCGCCGAGGCGCACGAATTCATCGAACGCCTGCCGCAGGGCTACGAAACGGTCGTCGGCTATCGCGGCATCAACCTGTCGGCCGGGCAAAGGCAGCGCATCGCGCTGGCCCGCGCCCTGGTGCGCGACCCCGACATCCTGATCCTCGACGAAGCCACCAACGCGGTCGACGGGCTTTCGGAAGCGGCAATCGTCGAGACGCTGAAGTCGCGCGCCGGCCGCCGCGCCACCATCGTCATCAGCCACCACCACTCGACGATCTCGTTCTGCGACGACCTGGTGATCCTCGACCATGGACGGGTGAAGAAGCAGGCGCCGTTCGCGACGCTTGCGGCGCGCAGCATGGACGAGCTTTATCAGCCGGGAGAGTGAATCTCCCCCCTCGAGGGGGAGATGTCGCCGAAGGCGACAGAGGGGGTCGCCGCGCGTGAAACGCCAGCGCCCTGCGCGACGAGAGATGAGGTCGGCGATCTATGTGAGACGACCCCCTCTGGCCGCTTCGCGGCCATCTCCCCCTCGAGGGGGGAGATCAGCCGTCGCGTCCGCCTTCGCCAATCGCCAACGTTGTCGGGAAACGCCGGCACTGGCTGGATRGCYCTCCCTCCAYMTGGCGGGCATCTCCCACGAGAAAGGCGTTAGAGACTGCSAAATGTCCGGCTCACGGCCAGACGAGTTTCCACATSGCGTCCTGCACYGCCTTCATCTTCTCGCGGCATTTCTTTTCCGCGATCATCCGCTCGACCGYGGCCTTCTTGCGCCGGGTGTTGGCRTCCTGCCAGTCCTTGAARGCCTGRYGGCTTACCCGCCCCGCGGCCTCGGTCGCCTCCTTGCCCTTGGCCTTCATCACGTCGTCGCTGGCCTTCTTCATGGCCGCCAGCTTCGCCTTCTCGTCCTTCTCMGCGGCRTCCTCTTCCTTGCGCGCGTCATCCARTTTCTTCGCGGCCTTCACGAGGTCTTGCACTGCTTGATTGATGTCCGGCATCGTTGCCCCCAATGCGTTGAATTGCAGGCTACGAATATTAGTGATGCGCCAATTATATTGGCTGTCAAGGATATGGAGGGAGCGGCTGGCACGACGGGCTGAAGGCTGGCGGGACAGCGCCCCCCTCTGTCCTGCCGGACATCTCCCCCACTTGGGGAGATCGGACATCACCTGGGCTTTTCGCCAATTGTCAGCGTCGTAGGGGTGGCGCGGCGCGGAAGCCGCCAATCTCCCCCCTTGTGGGGGAGATGTCCGGCAGGACAGAGGGGGGCGCTGTCCCGCCAGCGTCAGATCATTTTCATCCAGCCATAGCCAGCGGCTGCGGGCTCTTGTTGGGGATCTGGATGTCGATTTCCAGCGTCGACATGGTGGCGCCGCGGTCCATCGAGACCTGGAGATAGTCCTGGTCGATCTGCACATGCTTGGCAATGACCGCCATGATCTCCTCACGCAGGATGGAGACGAGATCGGGCTGGCCGCGGCTTTGGCGCTCATAGGCGAGCAGCAGCTGCAGCCGCTCGCGCGCCACCGGCGCGCTGGTGCGTCGCTTGAAGAGGTCGAGGATGCTCATGCGGCCCTCCTTCCGAGCAGCCGGTCGAGGAAGCCCTTGCGTTCGAAGGGGACGACCACCGGCAGGTCCTCGCCCTCCAGGCGTCTTGCCGCTTCGAGATAAGCCTTGGCGGCGGCGTTGATCGGTTCCGACAGCGTGACCGGCGCGCCGAGGTTGGAGGCGCGCAGCACGTCCTGGCTTTCCGGGATGATGCCCAGGAGCGGCGTGGACAGGATCTCCAGCACGTCGTCGATCGACAGCATCTCGCCGCGCGTGGCGCGCGCCGCGTCGTAGCGCGTGACCAGCACGTGCTTCTGGACCAGCTCGCCCTGCTCGGCCTTCATGGTGCGGGCGTCGAGCAGGCCGATGATGCGGTCGGAGTCGCGCACCGACGACACTTCCGGGTTGGTGACGATGACCGCCTCGTCGGCGAAGCGCATGGCAAGCTGGGCGCCGCGCTCGATGCCGGCCGGGCTGTCGCAGAAGACATAGTCGAAGACAGAGCGCAGCCGGGCGATGACCTCGGCCACGCCCTCCTCCGTCAGCGCGTCCTTGTCGCGCGTCTGCGAGGCGGGCAGCAGATAGAGCGTCTCCAGCCGCTTGTCGCGGATCAGCGCCTGCGACAGCTTCGCGGTGCCCTGGATGACGTTGACGAGGTCGAACACCACGCGGCGCTCGGCGCCCATGATGAGGTCGAGGTTGCGCAGGCCGACGTCGAAATCGACGAGCGCCACCTTCTTGCCGGTCTTGGCCACGGCAGCGCCGAGCGCGGCCGTCGAGGTCGTCTTTCCGACGCCCCCCTTGCCCGAGGTGACCACGACTACCTTGCCCATATATCCAGCCTCCATTGGCGGTTTTTATTCTCTGGCCGTGCACGGCACGGCGGGTTGTCTACGATCTTCGCACGCGAAACCGGTCCGAAGCTTGCGCCGGCAAAACTCAGCCGAGCGGGACCACGCACAACGCATCGTTTTCGAGGAAGGCCTGCACGGCCTTGCCGCGCGACACGCCCTCCATCTCCTCGGCCGTGGTGTACCAGCCGTCGACGGCGAGCAGCTCGGCCTCGTTCTTGCGGCAGAAGATGCGCGCCGCAATATTGCCTTCCGAGCCGGCGATGGCACGGCCGCGCAACGTGCCATAGACATGGATCGAGCCGCCGGCGACGATCTCRGAGCCGGACGCGACCGAGCCCAGCACGATGACATCGCCATGCGGATGGAACACCGACTGCCCGGAGCGGATCGGCGCCTTGATCATCAGCGTGCCGGCGGAAGGCTCGTGCCTGAGCAGCTCGGACGACCTGACCGGCTCGGATTTAGCCGCTTCCGGCTTTGCCTCGTCGAGCTTCACCAGCTCGGTGTTCGCCAATTCTTCTTGCGGCGCCCTCACCTGCCCCGGCGGCACATCCTCGACGGCAGCCGTTTCGACCGTGATTTCCTCCGCCTTCGCCTTGCGCCCAGCCCGGCCCAGCAATCCCTCGGCGGTAGCCTCCTTGGCGCCGGCAAGCAGCGGCGGCAGGTCAGGCCCGAGCTCGGCGCCATCGAGCTCGATGGCATAGACGCGTATGCCGCGCCGCGCCAGCGTGCCGACAAGTGCGGCGATCTCCTCCGGCCCCGGCTTCAAAGTGTTGAGATCCAGCACCACCGGGCGGCCGGCAAAATAGCCGGGCGAGTTGCCGATCCAGTGATCGAGCCCCTCCAGCCACTCGTCGATCGGCGCCTCGGGCGTAAGCGTGAAAGCAACGAATGAGCGGGCGCGGAAGCGGATGGATTTGTTGTGCAAAGGGGCGGCGAAGGTCACGACCAGGCGAATCCTTACTCAATGGTTAAAGGGTGCCGGCCGAATGGTTAACAAAAGGTTAATTTTGCAGGTGCGGAGCATTAGGGAAGTGGTGCGGCTAAGTTTGTGGCGGGGCGGCCACAGGGGGCCTGCCGCCGCCCGCGATCCGCCGCGGGCCAAGGCCCCGACGGACCATGCATGCGAAGCGCCCGATATACCAAGCGAGGCGAGCGAGTCATCCTCCTGCCCGGGGCTTTCCACTCTCTCTGGAGACACGGAGACGGGCATGGGCATCGATCGGGAAGACGGCAAGCGAACCGGCAACCCGATTAATGCAAACCTCTGAGAATAAGCAGCGCAGACCACGCAAGGATACTTGCGTGCTGAATTTCCATGCGCAATGTTGCTCATGGTGAAATTTATTAGGCTTGGGGGACTATGGAGCGTTTCGTTTTGACGAGATTGCGGCGCTAAACGGGCAACGTGTGCCGCCGAAGACGCAGCGAGGCCCAGCCTTGCGACGTCGAAGCCATAGACCAATATCCATCGCTTAACCTATTTACTTGCGCATGAATGATGCATAGGCCAGTTTTTCTTATCTAAACATCAGGTTCGAGAATATGAAGATTTTACGGGCGCAAATCAAGGGATTTCAATCATTCGACGACTCAGGCATCATCGACTTTACTGACGGCATAAACATAATTATTGGCCAGAACAACGCCGGTAAGAGCGCACTGTTGCGTGCAATCTTACCATCTCTGCCAGATGACAGGCACCGCACCCCAGAGAAGTGGGAATCATTTCGACTACCTCAACCAGAAGTAATGCTCACCATCGAAGCAAGCGGCTCCGAAATAAGCGATTGGACTCTTCGGTCCGGTAGTGAGCAATATTTTCCGATACCAACTCCACCCCGTGTCAATATTTCAAAGTACGCCTCCAGCCTGTTCGATATTTCGTCAGTTGCTATATCTGTTTCGCGGCGCCCTGGCGCACAATTCTCATCTCAATACCCGTCACATAAGCTTTTTGAATACTATGAAGGCGATTCCCAATATTGCTTTGCAGTTAACTCAATTAACGGAAATCTCACGGTACGACCAGACGCAATCTCTTCAGCGAACGATACCCTGCCGGCGCTTCTTTTTGCCGCTTGGCAGCGTGAAATGTTCTATTTCGAGGCTGAGAGGTTAACTGTGGGAGAGTCCGCATCCGGGTATGCTTTGCGTCTTCAGCCGAACGCGTCCAATTTGCCTAACGTGCTTCACACATTGAGCAGCGAACGGGGAGACGTATTCCATGAGTTGGTTGATCACATCAGAGAAGTTTTTCCAACTGTCGGCAACCTCAGCGTCAGGACGAAACCTGACGTCAATCATCTAGAGGTCCGAGTTTGGCCTACTGAAGCGATGGAACGAGTAGAACTGAGCTTTCCACTCAATTCCAGCGGCACCGGGGTGTCCCAAGTTATTGCTCTTCTGGCAGCGATCATGACGATAGACAGGGCAGTGATAATCATTGACGAAATCAATAGTTTTCTACACCCTGCAGCCGTGAAAGCGCTTCTTCGCATCCTGCAGACGCGATACGCCAATCATCAGTACATTATCTCAACCCACGCGCCGGAAGTGATCGGCTTCAGCAATCCGAGTACCATTCATCTCATTAAGCGGGCGGGCTACGAGTCGTCAGTTGAACGACTGAACCTTGATGAAGTTGGCAAATTTCGAGAAGTAGCTGAGCACCTAGGCGTCTCAATGGCCGACGTGTTCGCGGCCGAACGAGTCGTCTGGGTCGAAGGCCCGACCGAAGAACTTTGCTTCCCTTACCTATATCAACAGATGGTCGGCCCGCTGCCCCGGGGCACAATCATTACCTCCGTTGCTGCAACGGGCGATTTCAATAGCAACAAGCGTGATCCGGCCATCGTCTATGAAGTCTACCGACGCCTTAGCTCGGCGGCTGCAACGCTTGTCGTCTCGGTTGTTTTCAGCTTCGATACGGAGAAGCTGACCGACGACGACAAGACCAAGATGACGCGAGATTCTGGCGGCCTGCTTCACTTCCTGCCTAGGCGTCATTTAGAATGCTATCTGATAGACCCGGCTGCAATCGCCGCGTTCATCATCAGCAAAGATCCGACAAACGCTGAACGTGTTACCCCGGAAGCTGTTGAAGGCGCCTTGAAAGAACAGGCTGGAGAGCGTCCGTTCCTCATCCCGGAATGGAAGGATGATTTGGCGGATGCAGACTGGCTTGCCCGCGTCGACGCTGCCAATCTTATCGCCCGTGTGTGTGGAATTCTTTCCGAGCACCGGGCGCCCTTCTCCAAGAAGAATGACTCACTCTTTCTCTTAAAGCACATACTCGAACAAACCCCCGAGCAACTAGCGCCGCTACGGGACTATGTGCAAAGTCTGGTAGCGGCGGTGACAGCCGCTCAAAGAGGCTGACAAATTGAATTCCAACGAAGCAAGATCGCACGCCGCTGATGCCGCCGCTCGCCTTTTTAGGGCCTACCAGCGGCATTGCATCGCCGCAGACCTGGATACGCTGTTTGCAACACTGAATGCTCTCCATAGCCTAAATGATCGCCTAAGAAAGGCAGTTGGCGACGATTTTCATAAATTCGATGAGTTCATCGCTCTCAAGGCGTTGCGCAACCTAACACACCACGAAGAAGAAGTGCGTTCGAATGTTCGCGTTGTCCCCGCACCGGGCCTCAGTGATTTGATTACATTGTGTGTTGTTCGGCGAGATCAAGTAGAAAGCGCAATCGCCGGCAGTGACAGGAGATGGCGAGAGAGTACAAAAATCGCATGCGAACGGACGTTCCATTGGTATGGACCGGCCGTAAATATTAATCCGTGCCTATTCAACTTTATGGTTCATGCCTACGAACTGCTCGAAGCTGAGGCGGTCATGCCAGACGACGAGGCTGCTTGGGCATTTAGAGAGTCTTACCAATTCGAGGCTGAGAATGGCTATTCGCATTTTGTTGACGGACGTATCTCGGCGCATTCAGCAGACGTCAGCGCCATCCTTTCGTCTGTCGTGGCTGGGTTGCCTGGGCCTCAGCAAAGTGGCCTATGGTAGTTAAGACGAGTACTTCCCGAGCCCCATGCCTCTCCTCCCCGCCCTCCGCGCCGCCCTCCCCAACGCCACCATCTGGGACGCTTCAGAACTCGCCACCCGCGATCCCGGGTTCGATGCCCGCAATTTCGGCGCCTCCGCGCTTGTGCGGCCGCGCGATACCACCGGCGTCGCGGCTCTGGTGCGGTTCTGCGCTGAGCACGGCTTGAGCCTTGCCGCTCAGGGTGGGCGCACGGGGTTGGCGGGCGGGGCGGCGACTTCCGCCGGTCAGATCATTTGCGACCTTGGCGGCATGAACCGGATCGAGGAGATCGACCCGCCGGCGCGTGTGGCGATCGTGCAGGCCGGCACGACGCTCGGCGCGCTGCAGGAGGCGGCGGCTGAGCATGGGCTCGACCCCGGCATCGACCTTGCCGCGCGTGGCAGCGCCACCATTGGCGGCATGGTTTCAACCAATGCCGGCGGCATCATGGCCTTTCGCAACGGCACGATGCGCCACCGCGTGCTCGGCCTCGAAGCCGTGCTGCCGGACGGGCGCGTCTTTTGCGACCTCACCCGCGTGCTGAAGACCAGCGCCGGCTATGATCTGAAGCACCTGTTCATCGGCGCCGAGGGGACGCTGGGCATCGTCACCCGCGTCGCGGTGCGGCTCGACCCGGTGGCCGGCGCCAGCGCCACGGCGCTTGTCGGCGTGCCGGATGCGCGGAGCGCGCAGCGCATCGTGCGGCACTTCCTGGCCTCGACGGCCACGCGGCTCACCGCCGCCGAGATCCTGTGGCAGCGCTTCGCCGCCGCCATGCAGCGGGCGCTGGGCTATGCGCCGGGCAGCCTGCCGCTCGATGCGCCCTGCCTTCTGGTGCTGGGCCTGGGCGCCGACAGCGTGGAAGCCGCTAGACGCGCGCTGGAGGAAGGGCTGGCGGCGATCTGGGAAGAGGCCGGCATCATCGACGGGCTGGTGGCGAGCTCCGACGCGCAGGCGGCGGCGATCTGGCGGCTGCGCGAGGAGACTGAGCAGATCGAGCGCATGCACCACCTGCCGCCCTCCTTCGACGTGTCGGTGCCGGGCGGCGCGCTGGACGACTATGTGGCGCGCATCGAGGCGGGACTGAAGCGGATCGACGCGTCCTACGCGCCCTACGTATTCGGCCACCTCGCCGACGGCAATCTGCATATCTCGATCAACACCGACGGTCCGGTTTCGCACCAACTGCACGAGGCGATCGAGGACGTGCTTTATGAAGGCCTCAACGCGGCCGGCGGCTCGTTCTCGGCCGAGCACGGCGTCGGCCTCGACAAGCGCGAGGCGTACCAGCGCCACGCCGACCCGGTGAAGCAGGAATTGGCAAGGATGATCAAACAGATGATCGATCCGGCCAATGTGATGAATCCGGGGAAGATCATCGGGTGACGGCACCTCCTTCCTCGCCCCCATGAAATGGGGGAGAGGTGGCTCGGCGAAGCCGAGACGGAGTTGGGGAATGGCGCTGACCTCGAAGAATGCAGAGCAGTCCTCGGCGTCGCAGCCCCACTCTCCGTCCGCTTCGCGGCCACCTCTCCCCCGCTTTCGCGGGGGCGAGGAAATGCCGGAACTGCGAAGCGGGAGGCGAAGAAGGGGAACTGCCTTACAAAGCCCCCTCTCCGCCTCGCCGCGACGGCGCCCGCACCTGGGCCCGGCGCTTCCTTCTGCCCGCTTCGAGGCGACCAGGAAGCCGAGAACGCGCTACGCCGCGGCCTGCACCTCACGCGCGGCCGCGATCATCACGCCGGCGAGCAGGTCGTAGGCCGCCTGCCAGGCCTCGCGCACCGCGGGCGTGAAGGCCGGGCCGAGGCCGGCGGCCAGCGTCTCGACCAGCGCATGGCCGACGACGGGGTAATGGTGTTCCTCGACGCCGTAGCCGACATGGCGCTTGGCGAGTTCGCTTATGGCGGGCAGGATGGTCTCGGCGCGGGAAAGCCCGTGCACGACGAAGCCGAGCGCCGCCATCAGCTTGGCGCCCTGCTTGCTCATGTCGGTGGCGTGAAACAGCGACCGCAGGCTGCCGTCGGTGGCAAACAGGTTCTCGTAGAACAAGGCGGCTGCTTGCGTCCGGATCGGGACGACCTCGCGAAAACTATCCTGCACAAGCTTGATCTGATCGGGTGTCATCGGCGCGCTCCTCCGCGTTGGCTTGCGCGACGATCCCTCCCGGACGTTTCGCAGGCATGCCGCCCGCGACGTCGATGTGTTTCCGTCGTGTCTCCGTCCGGTATCGGGTTGCCTGCGACTGATGCGGGGGTGAGCATCGGCAAGGCTGGCGGGACAGTACCCCCCTCTGTCCTGCCGGACATCTCCCTCGCAAGGGGGGAGATTGGCAGTTCGCTCGCCGCGCTTGTCTCGCAACGTTGGCGATTGGCGAAAACCAGCGCGCCGTCGATCTCCCCCCTTGCGGGGGAGATGTCCGGCAGGACAGAGGGGTGCGACGGATCGTCGGCGTCTGTCCAGCCTGCGTTTCCCCTCAAGGGGGGAACGAACTGCTACTCGCACTGCCGGCGTGGGCCGCCGTCGAAGGGCTGGTAGGTGTTGTCCTGCGGGTCGTAGGAGCGGTAGCGGCTGAAGCAGTAGTCGATATGGTCGCCCGACAGCTGGCGGCCATTGCCCAGGGCCTGCCTCTCGGGCATCTGTTGGTCAGGCGATATCTCTTCCGGCGGGCCGCCATAGGTGGTGGCGTAGCCGTCCGTTTCGGTCGGGTCGTCGGTCACCCGGCCCTGATCGTTCACACCTGCCTGATCGTTCGCACCTGCCTGATCGTTCTGGCCGGCCCCGTCGCTCATGCCTGCCGGATCGTTGCGGCCCCGGTCGGTAGCTGTCGCGCCATCGGGATCGAAATAGGGCGAGATGCAAGGGCGCAGTTCGCCGCCGTAGGAGCGGTAGCTGTTTTCTTCCGGGCGGTAGCTGCGGTAGCGGTTGGCGCACCATTCGACATGGGCGGCGGGCAGTTGCGCCTGCTGCCGGGCTGGCGCCTGCCGCGAGGACTGCCCGGCCGGGTCGGCGCCCGGCGCGGTCTGTTCGGTTTGGGAAAAACCGGGCAATGGCTGCAAGGGCCGTGGCGCGACAGCCGCRGTGCGCGTCTCCGGCTTGGCGGCCTGGTCGCTGGCCGTWTCRGCGGGCGCGCCRGCCGCCTGCTGGGCGGGAATACGTTCGAGGCCCTGCTTTTGCGTGTCGACCGGCTGCGCGTCCTTCGTCCAGAGTTCCGAAACGCCGATCGCCGGCGTGGCCTGGCGCACAGGCTTGGCGGTGAGCAGCCAAGCGGCGAAGGCCAGCCCGCTGCCGAACACGGCCAAGGTCAGCACGAAACCGCCGACGATCCCCAACAAAGCCTTCACGCAGAACTCCTTCAGCCACCGCTCATAGAATGCGGGGCGAGCCCTCCAGTTCCACAGGAAGAGGGCAATGTTGCGGCCCGATCCCGGCCGGGGAACGGCGGGAGCCCCCGCAGGCTCCGGGAGGAAGCTTGCGGGGGTCGAGGATCGCTACTGAAGAGACTTATGACGATCCGTAAGGATCGAAGCCAGTGTCGGACTTTCGGTGTCTCACCGCATCGTGCAAACGGACGAAAAAAGCGGCAATCGTCCGTTCACATGGTGCCTGCCGGGCCGTCCGGATGGAAGGTCGCGGCAGCCGGTGATCACCCAACGCTCGCCGGTTAGGCCCGGTGGCCAACAGTTGCCCCCCAACGGCGCCGCCGGGCCGCCAGGCTGGCGGTACCGTGATGGGCGGCGGAAGCGGCCTCTCGCGACCGGCTTTCCTCGCCCTACTTTCGTGGGAGTGAGGAAAAGCGCGGCTACTCCACCACCTCGCGATACTCCCTCACCTGCCCGTCCTGGCCGCGAATGCGCCAGGTTTCGCCGTCGCGGCCCTCGATGGAGCAGGCCGCGAGCGGCACCTTGCCGCCGCCGTCCGGCAGGTCGATCACGTAGGTCGGGTTGCAGACGCCGGAGAGCCGTGCGCGCAGTGCCGTGACCAGCGCCTGGCCTTCGGCGATCGCGGTGCGGCGGTGCGCCATGCCGCGCGCAAGGTCGCCATGGTGCAGGTAATAGGGCTTGACGCCGAGCCGATACATCAGCTCGCGGCAGAGCTCCTCCAGCACCTCGACACAATCGTTGACGCCTTTCAGCAGGACGCTCTGGTTGAGCAGAACGAATCCGGCCTGCCGCATCGTCCGGCAGGCGGCCTCGGCTTCCCCGGTGATCTCGCGCGGGTGATTGAAGTGCGTCACCGCCGTCACCATCAAGCGGCCTTGAAGGGCGGCGACCAGGCCAGGCGTGATGCGCGAAGGCAGCGCCACCGGCACGCGGGTGTGGATGCGCAATAGCCGCACATGCGCGATCGCCTCGAGACGGGCGCGGATTTCTTCCAGCGCCTTGTCGGGCAGCGAGAGCGGGTCGCCGCCGGTCAGGATCACCTCGCGGATCTCCGGGTGGTCGGCAATATAGGCCAGCGCCGGCTCCAGCGCCGCGCGCGTATAGCCGCGGCCGATGGAGGTGAGCGATTCCTTCCTGAAGCAGAAGCGGCAATAGACGGCGCATTGATAGGTCGGGAACAGAAGCACGCGGTCGGCATGGCGATGCGTCAGCCGCGGCACCGGGCTGAAGGCATGATCGCCGATCGGGTCGTCGAGCTCGCCTTCGGCGGCGACAAGCTCGTTCGGCGACGGGATCACCTGGGCGCGGATCGGGTCGTTCGGGTCGTTCCAGTCGATCAGGTCGAGATAGGCTTTCGGCACGCGCACCTTGTGCGCCGCGGCGGCTTCCTGCGCGGCCGCGCGTTCGGCCGGCGAGAGCGGGAGCGAAGCGAGGTCGCGGACATGGCGCACGCCGGCGCGGACGTCGTCCTGCCAGGCRGCGTCGGGGTCGCGCGCGGCGGCCGGTTGCTTGAGATCTGAGGTCATCGGGGTCTCGATCGGTTTTTTGSACGGGATATCGGCCGGATAGGCGGCAGGGTCAATGGCAGGGGTTGCCTCAACCCCGTGACGTGATTTCAGCCGCTTGCTTCCCGGCCGCGCGCCATTCCCTGCGCCCTCGGGCCAAGGTAGGTGTTTGRGCGGAATGGTACTAGTCTGCGCCGATCGGGGGCTCAGGGGACGACACGATGGATTTGAGCGCAGGCCATGGCTACCTTCTCATCGGCGGGCTCATCCTGGTTGGAACGGGACTGCTGATCCTCTCTCTGATCGTCAACTTTCAGGTCGCTCAGAGTGTGCGCGACGACGTGCGCCCCCGCGAAAAACTGCTGGAATATTACCGCAATACGTTTTCGCAACTGGGCGTGATCCTGATCGGCATCGGCATTTCCCTATTCATCTTCTTTTTCCAGCAGAACTATCAGGACCAGCGCAAGCGCGASACGGAGCTGCAGCAGGTTCTCGCCAAGCTGGCCGGTCGCGTCGCCCGCGGCGCGCCGGTCATCCAATCGCTTGGTGAATTCGAYGAYCTGYTGGACGAAGGTGGGCCCTATCTCAGTCCCGAGCTCGGCGGCAAGAACACCGCCGTCAGCGTCCACGGGACGGAGCTCGGCAAGCAGGCGGCCAGGATCCTTCTGGTCGAGCGCGATGTCGATCTTGGCGACTTCGAGGTGCTGAACCTGTCGCGCGATTTCGAATCCTCGTTCGTCGTCAACGAGCTCGATCCCAGGCTGTGGTTCGACATTGTGCACGACGAGAGCGAGATCAAATATGCCACCACCCAGCTCGCGCTCGACTACAAGGACCTGCGGGAGGAGGTCGGCGGCCAGCCGGCGGATACTGTGACCGCCAACCCTGAAAAGGAGCGCAAGATCAAGCAGGAGGTGCTCAACATCTTCTACGATGCCGACCTTCTGCGCCAGCGCAGCAGGCGGCACCTTGGCCGCGCGTGCTGGCTCTTCAGCCATGGGCGCGATTTCGTCCGCGTTGAGCCGGTCGATACGATCGAAGCCGATGCCAGGTCGCAGCAGGAATGGCTCGACCGGGCAAAACCGGTGCTCACGCAGTCGATGTCGGGCAATGGCGACTGCTTCAAATTGCTCCAGCATGGCCATTCGTGACGAGGCTCCAAAGCGCGTCGCGTTTGACCGGATTCGTGCGGCGCGCTTCAGTCGACCCGGATCCTCCGGGCCAGGTCCGGCGCGAGGGGGCTGGTCAGCGGTATAGGCATCGACTTTCGCCGCAATCGACCCCGGCCGTCTTTTCGGGCAATCTGCCGTCCGGCCCGCGCCATCGCGACGTGGCGTAGGCCAAGGGAGGATTTGCCATGACCGACACGCAAGCCGCCGGGCTGCCGCGCTACGACGACACCGTCCAGCGCTTCCGCATCGAGGACGAGGTCGCGCGGCTTCACGGCGATCCGGCCACCGGCATCAATGCCTATGTCGAATGCTGCGGCCGCTACACCGGCGAGAACCGGCTGGCGCTGCGCGCGATCTCGGCGGGCGGGGAGCTGCGCGAATACAGTTTCGACGATCTGGCCGACATGTCGGGCCGTGTCGGCAACATGCTGAAAGAGCTCGGCGTCCGCCCCGGCGATGTGGTGGCCGGCATGCTGCCGCGCATTCCGGAGTTGGTGGCGCTGGTGCTCGGCACCTGGCGCGTCGGCGCTGTCTACCAGCCGCTGTTCACCGCCTTCGGGCCGAAGGCGATCGAGCACCGGCTTGGCTACAGCAACGCCAGGCTGGTGGTGACCAATCCGGCAAATCGGGGCAAGCTCGACGAGGTCGCAAACCATCCGCGCATCGCGACCGTCCTCGGATCAGGCGAKGCCYYGCSCGCMGGCGACATCGATTTCCGYGCCGCGCTCGCCGCCGCCTCGYCCGACTGCGCGCCGGTGATGCGCAAGGGCGACGACCTGTTCATGATGATGTCGACCTCCGGCACGACRGGRCAYCCGAAAGGCGTGCCGGTGCCGTTGCGCGCGCTGCTCGCCTTCGGCGCYTATATGCGSGACGCGATCGGGCTTCGCYCCGACGACRTSTTCTGGAACATCGCCGATCCCGGCTGGGCYTATGGGCTCTATTACGCCATCACCGGCCCGTTGCTGCTCGGCATCGCCACCACCYTCYACGAAGGCGCSTTCAACGCCGGGAGCACCTACGACATCATCGAGCGYCTCGGYGTCACCAGCCTCGCCGGCTCGCCGACCGCCTTTCGCCTGCTGATGGCGGAAGGGCCSGMRGCGGCCAGCCGCGTSAAGGGCAGGCTGCGCGTGGTGAGCAGCGCCGGCGAGCCGCTCAATCCGGAAGTGATCCGCTGGTTCGACGCCCATCTCGCCGCRCCCATCCACGACCATTACGGCCAGACCGAAAACGGCATGATGGTCAACAACCATCAYGGGCTTTCACATCCGGTGCGCGCCGGCTCCGCCGGATACCCGATGCCCGGCTAYCGCATGGYGGTGCTSGACGAAGCGGGYAACGAGCTYGGCCCCAACCAGCCGGGCGTGCTCGCCGTCGATATCGCGAAATCGCCATTGCGCTGGTTCGACGGCTACCATCAGGYGGMGACGCCGGCGATATCGGGCGGCTATTACCGCACCGGCGACACGGTCGAATATGAGCCGGACGGCTCGGTCTCCTTCATCGGCCGCGCCGACGACGTCATCACCTCGTCCGGCTACCGTATCGGACCGTTCGACGTCGAAAGCGCGCTGATCGAGCATCCGGCGGTGAACGAGGCGGCGGTGGTCGGCGTGCCCGATCCGCAACGCACCGAGATCGTCAAGGCCTTCGTCGTGCTGGCGCCGGCCTTTCGCGGCAGCGAGGAACTCGCCGAGGAGCTTGCCCAGCATGTGCGCAAGCGGCTTTCGGCGCATTCCTATCCGCGCGAGGTCGAGTTCGTGAGCGAGCTGCCGAAGACGCCGAGCGGCAAGATCCAGCGCTTCCTGCTGCGCAAGGCCGAAATCGAGAAACGCAAGGCGGAATAAAGATTCAGCTTTGCCGTCGATTTCCGCCACGCAAAAGCCGCCAAGTGAGGCCAAGGCTGCAAAACCTTGTGAGCGCTGAACCTGGGGGTCATGTCATGCGGTTGATCTGGACGTTTGTCTTGGCACTGGCGAGCAGCGCCGCTTTCGCGGCTTCGCCCGAGGACGAYTACATCGCCGCGCGCGACAAGGCGGTTTCCGATATCGCGGCSCTGGAAAGYTCGAACACCGCCGTCGAAACGCTCGAYGCGGCCAACACSAAGGCGCAGGCCGATCTCGAACAACGCCTTTCCGCCCTGCTCGGCCCCCTGGCGGTCAAGGATTTTCCGACAACCGGCACGATCAACCTCGAAAGCCTCAGCGCCTCCGATATCGGCTTCGGCATGCTCGATGGGCTGCGATACGCCAAGAGCGACGAGGGCCCGAGCATCGTCGTTTCGACGCGGGGGCTTACCGAGCGCTGGCTGCAATCCAAGGCCAACCAGGACGATGCGAACCTTCAAYTGCCGGCCGGTATCGACGAGGCGCTSAAGCTCGACGGCTTCTACACCCAGGCGATCGGCGCCGACGCCGCTTTCATCAAGACGCTCGACTTTTCGGTGAAGAAGCCGGAAGGCGCCGACATCGCCATCGCCCGGCTCGGCGGCTGGACGCAGGATGTTGGGCCTATCTACAACCAGCAGGTCGTCGTCACCGTCGTCAAGGGCGATCGCGTCATGATCGCCGAGGCGCCGGCGGCCGCGCCCGTACCGAAGATCGCGGCCTGCGAGGCCCTGTGGACCGCCGCGGACGCCGCGGCGCAGAAATTCCAGGAGACCTACCAGGGTTCGGATCTGAAGGACCAGCAGGCCTATGATTCGGCCAACGCCGCCTGGGAAAAAGGCGACGGCGACTATCGCGCCTGCATGGCCGAACGCCTGCCGGCCGACCCGGCCTTCCCGGCGCTGCTCAAGCAGGCGCAGGAGCTTGCCGAYAGCATGGCGGGGAAGTAGGCCGCCCTTTTTCCGTCGAATTGGCGGGGCTGACTGACCCGGAACAGTCTCCGCGGGAGGGATCCGACATGACACGTCTTGTTCTTGCGGCGCTATGGGTGATGGCGCTGGCGTTTTCCGCCCATGCCGGCGACAAGGCGGGGCTCGCCGACGCCACGGTGCTGATCGTGCGCCACGGCGAAAAGCCCGACAGCGGCTCCGGCCTGTCGCCCGCCGGCGAGGCCCGCGCGAAAGCCTATGTCCACTATTTCCAACCCTTGCAGCTCGACGACGGCACGAGCTTTCGCCCCGACATGCTGGTGGCCACCGCCGATTCCGGCGAAAGCGCGCGCGAGCGGCTGACGCTGGCGCCGCTTGCCGAAGCGCTGAAGCTGCCGATCGACCAGCGCTTCGCCGACAACGACGTGAAGCCGCTGGTCAAGGCGCTGTCGAGCGAGAGCCACGGCAAGTCGATCCTGATCGCCTGGCACCATGGCGAATTGGGAAAGCTGATCAAGGCCTTCGGCGCCGATCCCAAGGCGCTGCTGCCGAAGGGCGAGTGGCCGGACGACGTGTTCGACTGGGTGGTGGAGCTCCGCTTCGACCATGACGGAAAGCTGATCCCCGACTCGCCCCGGATCATCAAGGAGAAGCTGGCGAGCTGAGCGGCTTCTTCTCCTCCGCGAAGTGGGGCCGCGGCTGATCGCATCAGGTCCGCTGTCCCAGGCCCTGCCCCTTGTTACCTTCGCGACCCGTCACGATATTGTTCGCCGAAGGCGGCCTAGAGCCGGATGATTTCAGGTCGAGTCGACCTGAAATCTGAATCCGGCTCTAAATCAAAGAGATAGAGCATGATGTCGTCCGAAAACCGCTTCACATTTTTCGGCATCATGCTCTAGCCGTCGCACCTGCTCGACCTGGCGGGGTTGACGGCACAATTGCAAATGGCTGAAGGACGGATCCCGACGCGCATCGGCGCGCCGGGCAGAGCAAGGACGTGGAAATCGGAATGACGACGGAAAGCAAGGCGACGGAAACCAGGACATTCGAGGCGGACGTCTCGCGGCTGCTGCACATGATGGTGCATTCGGTCTATTCCGACCGGGACGTCTTCCTGCGCGAGCTGATCTCGAACGCGGCGGACGCCTGCGAGAAGCTGCGCTTCGAGGCGATCACACACCCCGAACTGCTGGGCGACGACCCGAAGCCGCGCATCACCATTGCCGCCGATCCGGACAACAAGCACATTTCCGTCGAGGACAACGGCATCGGCATGAGCCGCGACGAGATGGCCGAGGCGCTGGGCACGATCGCACGCTCAGGCACGCGCGCCTTCATGGAGCGCGTCGAGGCTGGCAAGGCGGCGGAGGATTCGCAACTCATCGGCCAGTTCGGCGTCGGCTTCTACTCCGCCTTCATGGTGGCCGACCATGTCGACGTGATCAGCCGCCAGGCCGGCAACGAGGAAGCCTGGCGCTGGTCGTCCGACGGCAAGGGCACCTACGAAATCGCGCCGGCGCCGCTCGAGGCGGCGCCCAAGCACGGCACACGCGTCGTGCTGCACCTGATGGACGACGCGACTTCCTACGCCACGCCCTACCGGCTCGAGGGACTTGCAAAGTCTCAATCCGGCCATGTCCCGGTGCCGATCACGCTGGTCGAGAAGCCCGGCGCCGAGCCGCGCGACATCGCCGACGGCACGGCGCTGTGGGTCAGGCAGAAGAGCGAGATCAAGCCGGAGGAATATACCGACTTCTACCGCAGCATCGCCGGCCAGTATGACGACCCCGCCGCCACCATCCACTTCCGCGCCGAGGGCCGGCAGGAATACAGCGTGCTTGCCTTCGTGCCCGGCTCGCGGCCGTTCGATCTGTTCGACCAGGACCGCAAGGGGCGCATGAAGCTCTATGTGCGGCGCGTCTTCATCACCGACGACGCCGACGTCTTGCCGCGCTATTTGCGCTTCGTGCGCGGACTGGTCGATTCCGCCGACCTGCCGCTCAACGTCTCGCGCGAGATGATCCAGGAAAGCCCGCTGCTCGCCGCGATCCGCAAGGGCGTGACCAACCGCGTGCTGGGCGATCTCGCCAAGCTCGCCGAGTACGACGCGCAAGCCTACGCCAAGGTGTGGGAGAATTTCGGCGTCGTCCTCAAGGAAGGCCTCTACGAGGATTACGAGCGCCGCGAGCAGTTGCTGAAGCTTGCCCGCTTCCGCTCGACGGCCTCCGACGATGGCTTGCGCGGCCTCGCCGACTATGTGGCAGCGATGAAGGACGGGCAGAAAGCGATCTTCTTCATGGCCGGCGACGACCGCGCCCGGCTCGAAGCCTCGCCGCAGTTGGAAGGGTTCCGGGCGCGCGGCATCGAGGTGCTGCTGCTCACCGACCCCGTCGACAGCTTCTGGGTGACGATGGCGCCGGAGTTCGACGGCAAGCCGTTCAAGTCGGTGACGCAGGGCGCCGCAGAGCTTGCCGACATCCCGCTGCTCGACGCTGCGTCGAAGCCGGAAACGGCGGCGACGCCGGAGGTCGACGGCTTCCTCGCTTTCGTGAAGTCGACGCTGGGCGACGAGGTTTCGGACGTGAAGGCCTCCGACCGCCTGACTGAAAGCGCTGTCTGCCTGGTTGCGCCGGAGCACGGGCCGGATCGGCAGTTCGAGCGGCTGCTCAACGCCGCCGGCCGACTGGACAAAGCCGCCAAGCCGATCCTCGAGATCAACCCGCGCCACGAGCGCGTGGCGGCGCTGGCGAAGCTCGGCGACGACGAACGGGCGTTCAAGGAAGACGCCGCGCACCTCCTCTACGACGAGGCGCGCGTGCTCGACGGCGACAAGCCGGCCGACGCCAAGGCGTTCTCGGCGCGCCTTGCAAGGCTGATCGAGCGCGGGTTGGCGAAGGAGTGATTGGCGGCGGCGCTCAGCCTATAGGAGGGATGTGCCGGCCATCCGGGGACGAAGCAAGGAGCGAAGCGACTCGGCGCAGACCCTCGATCCTGTCCTGCCGTGGCTTCCACGAGGAACGCGGCGGCGCAAGGTGAGATCGGTTGTGATCCTTCGCGCCCCCCTCTGTCCTGCCGGACATCTCCCCCACAAGGGGGGAGATTGGCAGCTGCGGCGCTCCGCTCAATCCTGCGGCGTTGGCGATTGGCGAAAGCCTCGGTGACGTCCGATCTCCCCCCAAGTGGGGGAGATGTCCGGCAGGACAGAGGGGGGCGCTGTCCCGCCGGCGTTTCAAAACTTCCCCATCGCCGCAACGCTCTGACGTCACGGCATCGATCCTTGGGTCTTCGCTCCGCTCTGCGTCGCTGTGCCCAAAGGATTGACCATTGAAGAGTGCCCATCGGCACAGAGGCCGCGCCCCTATCCCCTGAGTCCCGGTGCTTCCTGACCGGTCCTCGCCACATATTCGGTGTAGCCGCCGCCATAGGTGTGGATGCCGTCGGGCGTGAGCTCCAGCACGCGGTTCGACAGCGCCGCCAGGAAATGGCGATCGTGCGAGACGAAGAGCATGGTGCCTTCATACTGCGCCAGCGCGTCGATCAGCATTTCCTTGGTCGCCATGTCGAGGTGGTTGGTCGGCTCGTCGAGCACCAGGAGGTTCGGCGGATCGAACAGCATCAGCGCCATCACCAGCCTGGCCTTCTCGCCACCCGACAGCACGCGGCATTTCTTCTCGATCTCATCGCCGGAAAAGCCGAAGCAACCGGCAAGCGCGCGCAGCGGCGCCTGGCCGGCCTGCGGGAAATTATCCTCCAGCGTCTGGAAGACGGTGCGCTCGCCGTCGAGCAGCTCCATGGCGTGCTGGGCGAAATAGCCCATCTTGACGCTTGGGCCGCGCGCGACCGAGCCCTCGTCSGGCTCGGARGCRCCGGCGACCAGCTTCAGCAGCGTCGACTTGCCGGCGCCGTTGACGCCCATCACGCACCAGCGTTCCTTGCGTCGGACCTGGAAATCGAGCCCGTCATAGATCGTCTTGCTGCCATAGCGGACATGCACATTCCTGAGGGTGGCGACATCCTCACCCGAGCGCGGCGCCGGCTGGAACTCGAAGGCCACCGTCTGGCGGCGCTTCGGCGGCTCGACGCGGTCGATCTTGTCGAGCTTCTTCACCCGGCTCTGCACCTGCGCTGCGTGCGAGGCACGCGCCTTGAAGCGCTCGATAAAGGCGATCTCCTTGGCCAGCATCGCCTGCTGGCGCTCGAACTGCGCCTGCAGCTGCTTGTCGGCCAGCGCGCGCTGCTGCTGGTAGAATTCATAGTTGCCGGAATAGGAGGTGAGCGCGCCGGCATCGATCTCGACGATCTTGGAGACGATGCGGTTCATGAACTCGCGGTCGTGCGAGGTCATCAGCAAAGCACCGTCGTAATCTTTCAAGAATTTCTCCAGCCAGATCAGGCTTTCGAGGTCGAGATGGTTGCTCGGCTCGTCGAGCAGCATGACGTCGGGGCGCATGAGCAGGATGCGGGCGAGCGCGACGCGCATCTTCCAGCCGCCCGAGAGCTTCGCCACGTCGCCGTCCATCATCTCCTGGGAGAAGCCGAGACCGTCGAGCACCTCGCGGGCGCGGCCGTCCAGCGCGTAACCGTCGAGCTCCTCGAAGCGGTGCTGCAACTCGCCGTAGCGCTCGATGATCTCTTCCATTTCGCCGGCGCGGTCCGGATCGCCCATGGCGTGCTCCAGCTCGCGCATCTCGGCGGCCACCGCGCTCACCGGCCCGGCGCCCTCCATGACTTCGGCGACGGCGCTCATACCCCCCATGTCGCCGACATCCTGGCTGAAATAGCCGATGGTGACGCCGCGATCGACCGAAACCTGGCCCTCGTCGGGCTGCTCCTGGCCGATGATCATGCGGAACAGGGTCGTCTTGCCGGCGCCGTTCGGGCCGACCAGCCCGACCTTCTCSCCKTTCAGCAGGGCGGCCGAGGCTTCGATGAAGACGATCTGACGGCCGTTCTGCTTGCCGATGTTTTCGAGACGGATCATGGGGCGGTCCGGGAGCGCTGATTGGGTTGTGCGGAATTTGCCCGGGCCTGTACGCGAATGAGGCGGCAAGGGGAAGAGCGCAAACGCCGCAGATGGGGTGATCTCCCCCCTTGTGGGCCCTTGTGGCGGAGATGGCCGGCAGGCCAGAGGGGGGGCGCTGTCCCGCCAGCCTATCAACTGCGGACGTCCAAATTACAGACAGATAGTGATCGAGTTTCAGCGCTCCGCTTTCAGCGTGAAAACGTATGCCACGATCCTTCGCCCCCCTCTGCCCCGCCGGGCATCTCCCCCCACTCGGGCCTACTCGGGGGGAGATTGGATGTCATGCGGGGCTTCGCCAATCGCCGATGACTTCTCAGGCCGCCTCGCCCATCGGCGCCAGCACCGCCTGCTCGATCATCGCCCAGCGCGCCGCCTCGTCCGCCGTCATCTCGCTTGAGACGATAGCCCCGAAGGCGGCTGCGTCAGCCTCGGTCCGGGCGGGCGCGTCGGCGAGCGTGTCCGGCCCTTCCAGGCGGAAGGAGGCAGGCGACAGCGGGCCGAACATCAGCGCGCGCTTCAGTTGCGGCCAGCGGCGCGGATCGGGCTCGGCGCCGATGCGGCGGGCGAACAGCACCGCCATGTCGTGCATCAGCACCTGCGGCGGTCCTTGGCGCGCCGCGCGGCTGGCGGCGAGCCGCTCGCCGAGCTCGATCCGCGAAGGCGCCGCGATCCGGCCCGACCAGACATAGCTCAGCCAGCGCGCCTGCAGCTCCAGCACCGGCAGCAAAGGCCCGACCTGGTCATAGAGGCCTATAAAGGCCAGGCCTTCGAGATCGGGGTGGAAGGTGTGGTCGGCGAGCGTAGCGTGCTGACCATCAAGCTCCAGCGCCTCGGCGATGTCGCGGCCGACGAAGGGCAGCGACAGCTCATAGCCCGTGCCCATCACGATGGCGTCGACCTGCTGGCTCGATCCATCGACGAAGAACACGGTGCGGCCCTCCACGCGCTCGATCCACGGTCGTGGCGCAATGCGGCCCTCGGCGACCAGCGGCAGATAGTTCTGCGACTGGGTCAGCCCGGCGACGAAGATGTTTTCGTGCGGCCGTGGCGCGCCGAACTGCTCGGGGCTGCCGGAGGTTGCGACGACGAAACCCTTCAGTCCCACCGCCAGCATCTCCGGCGGCGTCACCGGACCGGCAAGCGCGGCGAAGCGGGTGAAGGCGAGATGGTCGGCCGGCACGCCGCCGAGCAGCTTTTGCAGCACATAGCGCTGGCGCCGGCTGGCGACGCTGACGCCAGCCGCGCCGCCCATCGCCAGTTCCGAGGCGATCTCCAGCGCGCTGATCGAGCAGCCGGCGACCAGCACGGACAAGCCGCGATAGGCAGCGGCGCCGCGGTAGTCCATGCTGTGGTAAACGCCGCCGCTGCCTGCAAAGCCGGCCAGCCCCTCGATCCGCGGCATATGCGGCCGGGTCTGGCGGCCCGTCGCGACCACCACCTTCTCGAAGCGCTCCGCCCGCAGGGCGCCGCCGGCACGCGAGGTGACCAGCCATCCGCCGCCGGGACAACGCTCCAGCCGCTCGACCGGCGACGAGGCGCGTATGCGTCCGGCTATGCCCGTCTCGGCCGCGTAGCGCTCGAGATAGGCAAGCATTTCGGCCTGCGTCGGATAGACTGAGGCGCCCGGCGCATGGTCGAGGTCGCTGAAGCAGCTCAGCACCCGGCTGGTGTTGGTGCGCATGCCCGGCCATGTGCCGCTCAGCTTCTGGCCGACGTTCCATTGGCCGCCGATCCCGTCGGCGGCCTCGAACAGGACGGGCTCGAAGCCGTTGCGGCTGAGCCAGGCGGCGGCGGCAAGGCCGCCCGGGCCGGCGCCGACGATCGCGACATAGTTGGCAGCATGGATGTCAATATCGGGTGAGGTCATTTCAAATCTCCTGTTTCGGGGATGACTGTCTTAAAGATGACCCGCCGATAGCGCCGCCCGGCCTGCGTTGCCTCCTAAATGCTTCCTAAGCGCTGCCCGGTTTTCCTAAATAAATACTATGGTTATAAGGAAACGCTGAAACGGGGCGGGCACGACCGGCAGATGACGTTGGATGAAGAACTTGCCGATTTCATCGAAAGCCCGGTGATGATCATCATCGGCACGCGCAACGCCGACAATGTTCCCGAGATCGCGCGCGGCGTCGGTGCGAAGGTGGATCGGGTCGCGGGCACGATCGACCTGCTGATGTCGGCCTGGCAATGGCCGGAAAGCGCCGCCAATCTCGCGGCAGGCACCCCTGTCGCCGTCACGCTGGCGCGCCCTTCCGACTATGTTTCCTATCAGTTGAAGGGCACGGTGACAGGCACCGAGCCGGCCGGCACCGAGGACGAGGCGCACGCCGGACGATACATAGCTACCATCACCTCGGTGCTCGGCGGGCTCGGCCTCGACACCATGCTTGCCGAGCCTTGGCAGACTGACCGCGAGTTGCTGCGCATCAGGATGAAGCCAGGCCAGGTATTCTTGCAGACGCCCGGGTCGCAGGCCGGGCGCCTTGTCGCGACCGACGCATGACGCTCGCGCTCGCCGACCTCAGTTCCTGCTTCGAAGGCGTCATCCCCGCCATCGTCACCACGGTGGCGGCGGACGGCACGCCGAACATCTCCTATTTGTCGCATGTGGTGCCGGTCGACGGCAGCCACGTTGCGCTGTCCAACCAGTTCTTCTCCAAGACGGCGGTCAACGTCAGGGCCAACCCGCGCGCGGCGCTGCTGGTGGTCGACGCACTGAACGGCCTGCAATACCGGCTCGACATTGCCTACGAGGAGAGCCGGGAGACCGGGTCGCTGTTCGAACGCATGGCCGCCGACCTCAAGGCGGCAAGCCTGCAGATCGGCATGGGCTCGGTGATGCGGCTCAAGGCTATCGACATCTACCGGGTGCTCGCCATCCGCAAAGTGCGCTCGCCGGTGATGCGGACGATGCCGGCTCCGGGCATGGCGGATCAGAGGTTGCAGGGTCTTGGCGCGCTAGCCGCGGCGTTGGCGGAGGCGCAGGATCTCGGCGCGCTGCTCGAAGCCGCGCTTGCCGGCCTCAACGAGGAATTCGGCTTCCGTCCGGCGATGATCCTTGCCCATGACGTTGCGCGTGAAAAGCTGACGACGATCGCCAGCGCCGGATATCGTGCCAGCGGCATCGGCTCGGAGGTCGCGCTGGGCGACGGCCTGATCGGCACGGCGGCGCTCGAACGGCGGAGCCTGCGCATCAACGACCTGAGCCGCGCGCGACGGCTGGGCGGCGCCATCGATGCGAGCAGCGCCGGCGAGAACCATACGCGCATCATCGGCCTGCCCGGCCTGGCCGAGGCGATGAGCCAGCTCGCCGTGCCGCTCGTCGCGCAGGGGCAGCTCAAAGGCGTTCTGGTGATCGAGAGCGAAAGACGACTTGCCTTCTCCGCGGAGGACGAGGCGGCGATGACGGTCGTCGCCAGGCAACTGGCGATGGCGCTGTCGCTGTTCGAGGCGGACCCGCCCGAAGCTGCAGCCGACCGCACCGCCGACGGTGTCGCGCGGCAGTCCGCCGGACCAGGATTCCGTGTCGTCCATCACCCGGCGGACGACAGCGTTTTCATCGAGAACGAGTATATCGTACGCGGCGTGCCGGGGCGGCTGCTGATGAGTTTCCTGCGCACCTATCTCGGCGAGGGGCGGCGCGAGTTCTCGAACAAGGAAATACGCGCCGACGCCTCGCTGCGCCTGCCCGATTTCAAGGACAATCTCGAGACGAGGCTCTTGCTTCTGCAGCGGCGGCTGCAGGAGAAGCGCGCGCCGGTTCAGGTGGAGCGCCCGGCGCGCGGCCGCATCCTGCTGACGATTTCGGGCCGGCCTTCAATCGAGGGCGGCAGCGAGAGCTGAGGCCTGCAAGCATAGCG
>BFBZ01000101.1_pt1 | contig 142543 bp, 152 predicted proteins | sample 1888401 | NCBI WGS metagenome assembly BFBZ01 (sample SAMD00112614, study PRJDB3348) | symbiont metagenome | host: Chara braunii
TCGGCACACGACATCGCGACCTGGGGCGAGCTGATGGCGCGTTCGCTGCATGCCGGCGGCGCGCGGCCGGGCGACATCATCCACAATGCCTATGGCTATGGCCTGTTCACCGGCGGTCTCGGTGCCCATTACGGCGCCGAGCGACTGGGCTGCACGGTCGTGCCGATGTCGGGCGGGTTCGGCGAGCGACAGGTCCAGCTGATCCGCGAGTTCGGCGCCAGGGTCGTGCTGATGACGCCGTCCTATATGCTGGCGATCGCCGACGAATTCGAGCGGCAGGGAATCGATCCGCGCTCGACGGCGATGCGTATCGGCATCTTCGGTGCCGAACCCTGGACCGAAGGCATGCGCGCGGAGATTGAGCGGCGGCTTAGTATCGATGCCGTCGACATCTACGGCCTCAGCGAGGTGATGGGGCCGGGCGTGGCCTGCGAGTTCGTCGAGACCAAGGACGGGCCGACGATCTGGGAGGATCATTTCTATCCCGAGATCATCGATCCCGAGACCGGGGCGCCGGTGGCCGACGGCGAGCCGGGCGAGCTCGTCTTCACGACGCTCACCAAGGAGGCGATGCCAGTCATCCGCTATCGCACGCGCGACCTGACGCGGCTGCTGCCAGGTTCGGTGACGGCAATGCGGCGCATGGCCAAGATCACCGGCCGCAGCGACGACATGCTGATCGTGCGCGGCGTCAATCTGTTCCCCAGTCAGGTCGAGGAGCAGATCCTGCGCGATCCCGTGCTCAGCGGGCACTATCTCATCGAGCTGTCGCGAAGCGGGGCGCTCGACGACCTGCTGGTCCGGGTCGAGGCGCGCGAAGCGTTGGGCGGCGGCGCCGAAGCGCGCTCGGCTCAGAATCTCGTGCTGCGTCTGAAGGGGATGTGCGGCCTGTCGGCGACGGTCGATGTCCTGCCACCGGGCTCGATCGAGCGGTCCCTCGGCAAGGCCCGGCGAGTGATCGACAAGCGTCCGAGGAGCTGACGTTGGTCAGGTGACGTTGCAGTCGCTTTCTGCTACATTTCGAATACAACCTGGCATTGAGAGGCAATATGACCGCTCTCTTTTCGCCTGTGCAATGGCTGCTCGACACACTGATCAACTGGGTCGTCGGCTCTGTCTTGGGGACCGTCGTCCTGGCCGCCGGCTTGGCCTTGCTCGCATTCCTGTTCTTTGGAAGACGCCTTGTCTCGAGGGGAGGGATCATTGGTCTGGCGGTTCTGGCGCTCGGCATTGTGGGTGGGGGAGCACTCTATCGCTGGTTGAATGCGTTCGATGGCCCCGGCTTCGTCTTCTACGAAGGCAACGCGGCCACCCAGAGTGTGGTCTGCAGTTTGGCCGATACGCCGGCGACGATCTCACTGAAGAACCACCCGTGCTCGAACGACGAGATTCGTAGTGCCAAGCTTCTCAATGTGAAGAAAGGCACCGTCTTGCGCGTGTTCGACAATGAAGACGGCAAGCTCGAGGACGATTGGGCTGAAATCGTCGTTCTGAAGGACGTCGCGAGCCACGTCGTCTCGTCGTTCGAAGCCAGTCAGGAAGATGGCGTCGTGAAGGTCCACTACAGCCGCAACGACGGGCTCGATGGCAAGATTTCTCGCGTGGAGGTCGCCCGGATCGACGATCCGCGCAACAGCCCGTTCGGATCGACAATCGCTTTTTACGAAGGCGATAATCTGACCCAGAACAAGGTCTGTGAGCTGCGCTTCTCCGTTCCAATGGACGTCAAGTTCAAGAACTCGGCCGAATGCGACAACGATGAGGCGCGCTCCGCGATCCTGCGGAATGTCCCGGCGAATGTCCGCATTCGGCTCTACGACGATCCCGACGGAAGCAAGAAGGACGACTGGCTCGACGTGTCGGTGTTGCAGCCGATGGCCGAGTTGCGTCTGGCGACCTTCGAGACCGATATCGATCAAGCCAGCCATCGGGTCCAGTTTCACCGCAATAACGGCCTGCAGGGCAAAGTGTCGAGGTTGGAGATCAGGGCCGGAGGTCCCGAGGCTCTGGCTGTGCTCTACGAGGGGAATGGCGGAACGCAGAACATCGTCTGCACGATCTCTCTTGAACAGAATCTACGAAGCAAGATCAGAGATCTCGGATGCGCCAACGACGAGGCGCGGTCCTTGAAGTTGTACAATCTGCGGGGAGCCAAATCCATTCGGCTGTACGACAGTCCGGAGTTCGCCACGAGCGACGACTGGACGGAGATCGCGGTGAAAAGGCCCTTTACTGCGGGACCCGTGCAATCCTTCGAACGCTCGGTATCGACGCCGAATGTCGCGGTTCATGCCCACCGTCAGAACGGCCTCGACGGAAAGGTCAGTTCGATCGAGGTAGCCAGTGCGTTGCACGAGCCGGTGATCGATTTGTTCGAGGGCAACGATGGATCGCAGAACCGAGTCTGCACGATCGCCGGCAGACAGGCTTCGATCAACTTCAAGGGCGCCGGCAGTGCATGCGCCAATGACGAGGCGCGTTCCCTGGTTCTCCATCGCATTCCGGTCGGCACGGTCATTCGCGTGTACGACGATCCTGATGGCAAGCGGCGAGACGACTGGAGCGAGATAGAGGTCATGGAACTGCAGGACTTCATCGTCGTGCCGAGCTTTCAACGACCGGTCGATGCAGGACCTTTCAGGCTGCGCTACTTCCGCAACAATGGCCTCGACGGCAAGGTCTCGAGATTGGAGATCGGCTCGGCCGCCCGCAATTCGGGGATACTGTCGTTCTACGAGGGAGCCAATGCCAGCCAGAACAAGGTCTGTGACCTCGACGTGCAACCGGGGGCGGCTGTTCGGTTCGGCAGCGGGAACGAATGCCTCAATGACGAGGCCAGGTCTCTTGTCCTGACCAATGTTCGCGCAGGCTTGAAAGTCTTTGTCTTCGACAGTCCCGATTGCAGGACCGGTGACGACTGGACGGTGATCGAGGTTCTTCGCAATGCAGCGTCGCTCACCATCCGGAGCTTCGAGGAGAATGCTGCCAGCGACGTCGCGAGGGTGAGCTACAACAGAAAGAACGGCCTCAACGGGAAGGTGTCGTGCGTGAGGGCCGAGAACTGAGCAGAAGACCGCCCCGTCAGAGCCCAGCCGCCAGCCTTACTCTTGCCTTGATCAGGCCGGGGTCGTCCGGCAACTGGCTCATCTGTGCCGGCACCATGCTGGCAGGCTTGGGTGGCGTGGAGGCCTTGGCCCGCGCCAGGGTGGCGTCGACGACCACCGCGAAGGTCAGGATCGTAGCGGCAATGACGAGATAATCGATCCAGGTCAGGCGGTTACCGCGGAACTTGCCGACGGCAGCCACGCTCTTCTGTTCGCTCTTGTTCTGGCCGTTTTCCACGATGGGCCTCTCGAAGCTGGTCTGGAAAGACTACGGATGGGATCGATCCTTCATCCCTTCGCTTTCCGTCCCAGAAGAGGCTAGACATAGGCAATTCGAAGAATGTTTGTGGCACCCGGCGTGCCGAACGGGACACCGGCGGTGATGACCAGGCGCTGGCCCTCCTTGGCCACGTCCTCCTGGCGGGCGATGGTGACGGCACGCTGCACCATGTCAGCGAAATTATGGGCATCCTCGGTCTGCACCGGATGGACCCCCCAGGTCAGCGTCATGCGCCGGGCCGTATCGAGATTGGGGGTCAGGCAGAGGATGCGCACGTCGGGCCGTTCGCGGGCCGCCCGCAGGGTCGTCGAGCCGGTATTGGTGTAGGTGACGATCGCCGCGGCCGAGAGCGTATGGGCACACTGGCGGGCGGCGGCGCTGATGGCGTCGGCGGTGGTCGCTTCGGGTTCGCGACGGCTGGCATCCATCAGGCGGCGATAGAGCGGGTCGGCCTCGACGCTGCGCAGGATGCGGTCCATGATCGTCACCGCCTCGAGCGGATAATCGCCCGAGGCGGACTCGGCCGACAGCATCACGGCATCGGTGCCGTCATAGACCGCCGTTGCCACGTCGGAAGCTTCGGCGCGCGTCGGCGTCGGTGAATGGACCATCGAGTCGAGCATCTGCGTTGCCACGATGGCCGGACGTCCGGCGACACGGCAGGCCGCGAGAATGCGCTTCTGCAGCGGCGGGACGGCCTCGGGCGGCATCTCCACGCCGAGATCGCCGCGTGCCACCATGATGCCGTCGCTCTGCTCGATGATTTCGTCGAGATGCTCGATGGCCTGCGGCTTCTCGAGCTTGGCCATGACGGCAGCACGCCCGGCCACCAGTTTCTTCAACTCGGCGATATCGTGGGCACGCTGCACGAAGGACAGCGCCACCCAGTCGACGCCGAGCGACAGGCCGAACGTCAGGTCCTTGTGGTCCTTCGGCGTCATCGGGGAAAGCGGCAGAATCAGGTTGGGCAGATTGACGCCCTTGCGGTCGCTGATCAGGCCCGCGACCTCGACCTCGGCATCGATCGTCTTCTGATCGTGCGCGACGATGCGCAGCCGGACCTTGCCGTCGTCGACCAGCAGCACGCCGCCGGGTTCGGCGGCCTTGAAGATTTCCGGATGCGGCAGCGGGATGCGCTTGGCCGTCCCCGGAGCGGCATCCATGTCGAAGCGCAGCTTCTGGCCTTTTTTCAGCTCCATAGGACCTTTGGCAAAGGTGCCGAGGCGCAGCTTCGGGCCCTGCAGGTCCATCAGGATCGCGATCGGGTGCTTGAATTCCTGTTCCAGGGCGCGGAGCTGCTCGACGCGTTGGCGATGATCCTCGGGCTTGCCGTGACTGAAATTCAGGCGAAAGACGTCGGCGCCCGCCTCGAACAAGGCCCGCAAGCGCTCGGGGCTCGAGGTGGCGGGGCCGAGCGTGGCGACGATCTTGGTGAAGCGTTCCCGATACATGATTCCAGTCTACTTCTTTGGCGACGACACTTTGAAGTCGCCAGCCTGTTCGTAGACTTTGACGACGGCCGCGTCATCCAGCTTGCCCCAGCCGGCTCCCGCAGCGGCAATGAACAATTGATGCGCTGCGGCGGCCAACGGCAGCGGCAGCCGCAGTTCATGGCCGGTGTCGAGCACCAGGCCAAGATCCTTCACGAAGATCTCGACGGCGGAGAGCGGTGTGTAGTCGTCGTCCAGCATATGCGGCACCCGATTGCCGAACATCCAGGAATTGCCCGCGCTGGCCGAGATCACTTCGTAGACCGCACGCGTGTCGGCACCGGCCTTGGCGGCCAGCGCCACCGCCTCCGCGGCGGTGGCGATATGCACACCGGCCAGCAGCTGGTTCACCGTCTTCACCAGCGAACCGATGCCTGCCTTGTCTCCCAAACGGAAGACCTTGGCCGAGGTTGCCGACAGGATCGACTCTGCGGCGGCAAAGGCCTTGGCGCTGCCGGAGGACATGAAAGTAAGCTCGCCCGACTCGGCCCGGGCACGGCCCCCCGACATCGGGGCGTCGAGCAAGTGATGGCCGCTGGCAGCGAGACGCTCGTCGAGCTTGCGGACGAACGCTGCAGGGCAGGTGGCGCACTGCATGACGAGGCCATCCTTGTGCAGCGCCGCGGCTGCGCCGTCTTCGCCATAGAGCACGGTCTCGACTTGCTGGGCATTCACCACGGCGATCACGACCGCATCGGCCCGCCATGCCGCTTCGGCAGGCGTCGTCGCGACAGTGCCACCGGCTGCGACGAAAGCCTCGCGGGCGGCGGCACTGGGATCGACACCGATCACCTCGTGTCCGTGTTTCAGCAGGTTCTTGGCCATGCCGAGGCCCATCGAACCCAGGCCGATGAAGGCGACGATAGGGGTGTTCCTGTCCGTCATGGCTCAGGCCTTGATGCCGTACTTTGCCGCCCAGCCGAGACCGGCACCGGTCGTCGTCTTGGGCTTGTATTCGAGCCCGACATAACCCTGGTAACCCAGTCGCTCGAGCACATCGAGCAGGTAGAGGTGATTGGCTTCGCCGATATCCGGCTCGTTGCGGTCGGGGTTGCCGGCGATCTGGACATGCGCCGTGATCGGGAACAATCGCTCCGTGCGCTTCTGGAGGTCTCCCTCGGTGACCTGCAGGTGGTAGAGATCGAGCTGCAGGCGCAGATGCGGTGCGCCGACCTCGTCGATGATGGCCTTCACCTGATCGGTGGTGTTGGTGAAGTAGCCCGGAATGTCGCGGTGATTGATCGGCTCCAGCACCAAGGTGATGCCGCTTTTAGCGGTGCGGTCACAGGCCTTCTTGAGATTGGAGACGAAGGTGCGGTGCATCGCCTGTGGATCCGCACCGGGGGCGATCATGCCGGACATGATGTGCAAGGTTCGGCATTCCAGGACCTGAGCGTACTCCAGGCTCTTCTCGAGCGCTGCTGCGAACTCGGCCTCGCGGCCCGGCAGGGCGGCCAGCCCACGCTCGCCCTTGCTGGCATCGCCCGGCGGCAGGTTGAACAGGGCCTGGGTAAGCCTGTGCTTCTTGAGTTCTGCGGCGATATCCGCGGCCGGCGCCTCGTAGGGGAACAGGATCTCGACCGCCTTGAAGCCGTGGCCGGCGGCAGCGCCGAAGCGCTGAAGGAAGGGGACTTCCTGGTAGATCCACGAGAGGTTGGCAGCGAGCTTGGGCATGCTTGATGATCCGGGAGAGGGCCAGTCAGGACGGCCGATTACGAGGGAAAGGCTTCTTCGACGTCGCGCACCTGGGCATCCGACAAGGTTCGCACCTTGAAGCCCTGCAGCAGCAGGTGGAGCTTGGCCGTCTCCTCCAGCTCCTCGATCGAAGCCGAGGCGGCCGACAGGGAAGTGCCGGCGACGACCGGGCCGTGATTGGCGAGCAGCACGGCACGATGGCCCTTGGCATAGTCGCGAATGGCGTCGGCCAGCGCAGGATCGCCCGGCTTGAAGTAGGGCACCAGCGGCAGCTTGCCGACGCGCATCACGAAGTAGGGCGTGATCGGCGGCAGGGTGGTTTCCTGGTTGTGATGGCACGACGGATCGAGGCAGGAGACGGCCACTGCATGCGTGCAATGGAGGTGCACGATGGCCCCGTCCTTGGGGCGCACATCGTAGACCGAGCGATGCAGCAGGGCTTCCTTGGTCGGCGGATCGCCCCCGACATGCTTGCCCGAAAGGTCGAGCTTGGAGAGCTGACCAGGCTCGAGTTCGCCCAGCGACGAGTTGGTCGGCGTCATCAGCCAGCCGTCTGCGACACGGGCGCTGATGTTGCCCGACGTACCGGGGCAGAGGCCGCGGGCGGCGAGCTTGGCGCCCAGTGCGCAGATCGCGTCGCGCATCTTGCTTTCGGTGGTGCTCATAGGCGCTCGAAGGCTTTGGTGAAGAAGTCGGGGGCGCCGAAATTGCCGGATTTCAGCGCCAGCAGCAGGGGCTTCTGGGCGACCGACGCCGTCCAGGGCACCCCGGGATCGATTTCGGGCCCGATGCGCAAGGCCGTGACATCCAATGCGCCGACCACGGCGCCCGACGTTTCGCCACCGGCGACCACCAGCCTGCCAACACCCGAGGCGACCAGCCCGCGCGCCAGGGCCGCCATCGTCTTCTCGATCGCCTGGCTCGACGCTTCGATCCCATACTTGGCCTGCAGCGCTTTCACGGCATCGGGCTTGTCACTGGCCGAGAGCAGGACGGGGCCATTGCCGAGCTTGCCCTTGGCCCAATCCAGGGCCTTGGCGGCCACGTTCTCGCCGCGGCAGATCGCGTCGGTATCGAGCGCGAGATGAGCACCCTTGAAGGCTGCGATCTGCCCCAAGGTGGCGGCGGAACAGGAGCCGGCCAGCACTGCGGCCGCGCCCTCGATCTTCGGCAGGGCGTCGGCGCCGGCCTTGTGCGCCAGCAGGCCGCGGCGGCGATAGGCGGCAGGCAGCCCCAGCGCCACACCGGAACCGCCGGTCACCAGAGCATCGTCGCCGATCGCCTCGCCGATGATGCCGAGGTCGGTATCGGCCACCGCATCGACCACGACGTGGCGTGCCCCGTCGGCTGCGAGCGTGTCGAGGGCAGCCCTCAGGCTGGCCGAGCCGGCCTGCACCTGCTTCAGCGGCACGAGGCCGACCTTGTGAGGGGTCTGGCGTGCCAGCACGCGCACAAGGCTGGCGTCGGTCATCGGCGTCAGCGGATGGTGCCGCATGTGAGAGTCCGAAAGCAGCACATCGCCGACGAAGAGATGGCCGAAGAAGATGGTGCGGCCGTTCTCCGGAAAGGCAGGGCAATAGATCGCCTGCCTGGCCTTCAGGGCATCGAGCAGCGCATCGCCGACCGGGCCGATATTGCCCGCGTTGGTCGAGTCGAAGGTGGAGCAATACTTGAAAAAGAAGCGGACACAGCCTGCCGCCTGCAGCGCGTCGAGCGCTGCCAGGGACTGCGCGACCGCGGCCTTTGCGGCAATCGAGCGCGTCTTCAGCGCGACGACCACCGCATCGACGTCCTCGGGAATCGTGCCCTCGGCCGGCACGCCGATGGTCTGGATGGTCCGCATGCCGTTCTTGACCAGCATGCCTGCGATGTCCGTGGCGCCGGTAAAGTCGTCGGCGATTACCCCGAGAATAGCCATGGACCGACGTTAGGCGATGACCGTTGCAGTCATCCAGAACTTTCGACGTCGGGCACGGCGGCGGGCCTCGTCTTCGCCATCGTAGTGATGCAGCGGCGGCGCGGGGTCGAAGGTGTCGCGGATATCGAGCGAGTTGACGTTGACGATACCGATCGCCTTGCCGTCGTCAGCCATGACGGCGCCGACATAGGCGCCGCACTTGGCGCAGAGCAGATAATCGGTGATGCCGAGGCCGAAGCGATAGCGCGACAGGGCGCCGGATGCGGCACGGAATTCGACCGATCCTGCGGGATCGCCCAGGGTGCGCGCGCCATGGCGGCGACAGAAGCTGCAGGCGCAACGGCCCACGCGCATTTCCTCGGGTGCCTTGTTGGAGGTGAAAGTGATCTCCACGGCGCCGCAATGGCAGGATCCAGGGTAGGTCGTCATGATCCGATGGGGGTGGGCGCAATCAAGGTGGCTCTGAAATCGTTGACGTTGGTTCGGGTCGGGCCGGTGACGATGCTGTCACCGACCAGACCGAAGAATCCGTGCCCGTCATTGTCGTCGAGCATCGCCTGCGGATCATGGCCCTTGGCGCGCGCGCGGGCCAGCGTGTCGGGGCCGAACAGGGCGCCCGCGATATCCTCGGCGCCATCGACGCCGTCAGTGTCGGCGGCGAGGCCCCAGACACCGGGGGCGCCGTTGGCGGCGATGGCCTCGGCCAGCAGGTATTCGACATTGCGGCCGCCGCGGCCCTTGCCGCGTAAGGTGACGGTCGTTTCGCCTCCCGACAGGACCACGACCGGCTTGCCGCCGCGCTTCAGGAGGTCGAGGGCCTGGCGGGCGTGGGCAACGCCGAGATCGCGCGCTTCGCCTTCGAGATTGTCGCCCAGCATGATCACCTCGCAACCGCGCTGCCGGCCGACCGCGGCGGCGGCCTCGAGCGAGCGCTGAGGTGTGGCAACCATGATGGTCTCGACTTTGGCCAGCCGAGGGTCGTCGGGCTTGGGCGTTTCCCCGACCTTGCCGGCGGCGCCGGCCTTCAGATGCGCGAGGACGGATTCCGGCGGATCGATACGATACTTCGCCAGCACGGCCAGGGCGTCGGCGAATGTGGTCTTGTCGGCAACGGTCGGGCCGGAGCCGATGACGCCGGGATCATCGTTGGGGACGTCGGAAATCAGCCATGACAGGACGTGCGCAGGTTGCGCAGCGACGGCAAGCCGGCCGCCCTTGATCGCCGAGAGGTGCTTTCGCACGGTGTTCATTTCGACGATGTTGGCGCCCGACTTCAACAGGGCACGATTGACGGCCTGCTTGTCCTCCAGGCTTAGTCCGGGCGGCGGCAGCGACAGCAGGGCGGAGGCGCCGCCGGAGATCAGGCACAGCACGAGGTCGTCTGCCGTGAGGCCCTGCACGCGCTGCAGGATCCGGGCCGCCGTTTCGCGGCCCCTGGCGTCGGGCACCGGATGGGCGGCTTCGACGATCTCGATACGTTTGCAGGCCTCACCATAGCCGTAGCGGGTTACGACCAGCCCCTCGAGCGGATGCGGCCACTGATCCTCGACAGCCTTGGCCATGGCGGCGCTGGCCTTGCCGGCGCCGATGACGACAGTCTTGCCTTTTGGCGGCTGCAGCTTGGCAATGAAGGGGGCGAGGCAGGTTTCGGGGCGGGCGACGGCAAGGGCGGCGTCGAACATGGCGCGCAGAAGGGCGCGGGCGTCAGCATCTTTCATTTGGCCGATCTTCGCACTATAGGGGCGCGATGCAACATTTGCTGGCGTCCGACGACCCGCCGCCCTTTTCCGTCGTCAACGAGAAGGGCAGGGCGCCTTTGCTGCTGCTTTGCGACCATGCCAGCAAGGCCGTGCCGAAAGCGCTGGGCGATCTCGGTATTTCGGAGGCCGAGCTATCGCGCCATATCGGTTGGGACATCGGCGGCCTCGATGCGGCGACCGCGCTTTCCGAAGCGCTCGACGCGCCGCTGGTGGCGTCAGGCTATTCGCGGCTGGTGATCGACTGCAATCGCTGGCCGGGAGGCGAGGGATCGACGCCGGAAGTCAGCGACGACACCGTGATACCGGCCAACCGCCACCTCACCAAGGAACAGGTCGATGCCCGCGCCGAAGCCTGCTTCTGGCCTTATCATCGCGAGGTCGACAGGCTGCTCGACGGCATGACTGCAGAGGGTCGCAAAGTGTGCCTGCTGGTCGTGCATTCCTTCACGCCGGTGATGAAGGGGTTCGAGCGACCCTGGCACGTCGGCGTGCTGTGGAATGACGATCCGCGCCTGCCGGCACCGCTGCTCGCCGAGTTGCGACGCGATCCCGCGCTGGTCGTCGGCGACAACGAACCCTATTCGGCGCGAGCATCGTACGAATACACGCTGAACGCCCATGCGCGTTCACGTGCCATCCCGCATTGCTCGCTGGAAGTACGCCAGGACCTCATGAGCGCACCCGACGATGCCCGTGCCTGGGGCCGAAGGCTCGCGCCGGCGATCAAGGCCGCGGTCGCGGCGGCGCTGTCATGAGCCGCCCCGTCCTGAAGTGCGTGCCGATCGCCGAGGCGCCGGTGGATCTCGTGCGCCGACATCTCGGTGAGGCCGCTAACGGCTGGAGCGTCGGCACCTGGGGCGCCATCGGCGAGTTCCAGTACGATGCCGGAGAGCCCGGCCTCGCCGTAGACCTCGCAACCCTGTCGGTCACGAGCCCCCGTGGCGCCCTGCATATCGGTGACCTCGGCACCGCCACTGCCTTCGCTCTCGTCGACGAGGACGGCCGCACGCGCGAAATCGCCTTCTGCACGCCGCTGTCCGGCGCCCGCCGCGAGACGGTCACCGAGCTCGACCGCGGCCTGTTCGACCTCGGCATCGGCGCGCCCCATATCGACATGCTGGTTCGGCTCGCCGACGGCGATGATGAAACCCTTGCGGCGCTCCGCGAAGGCCTCGGCAAGCCGCTGCTGGGGCCAGGCAACCCGGCCGGGCCGGCAATCGCCCGGGCCAGCCCGACCCGGATCTTCGCCTCGGCCCTGGCGCGGCTCGAGGTGCACCAGCCCATTCCACCGCCCGGCGGCAAATCGCCGGAAGGACCGCACAGCCATTTGCTGCCGCACCTGCTGAAGGAAGGCCAGTCGCGGGCGCCAGGTTCGGTCCTGCCGGCTGGTTTACACTGCGGACTGAGCCTATATCCCCGGACAAAGCTCTGAGCTTTGTGCTGCCAGGAGACGATCATGGACGACAAGACCCGTACCGAACTCGAGGCTGCCGCCTTTCGCCGGCTGGTGGCGCACCTGCAGGAGCGTACCGATGTCCAGAACATCGACCTGATGAACCTGGCCGGCTTCTGCCGCAACTGCCTGTCACGCTGGTATCGCGAGGAGGCGGGTGCCCGGGGCATCGAGATCGCCGACCCCAAGGCGCGCGAGATCGTCTACGGCATGCCCTACGAGGAATGGAAGGCCAAGCACCAGAAGGACGCCTCGGGCGACCAGAAAAAGGCCTTCGACAAGGCTCAGCATAAGCATTCCTGAGGCATGCGGCTTCGGCGTCCACGTTATCCCCATCTTTCATCGGTGGAGAGTCGTTGAGCTGACATAGTCACCGCTCCTATGGTCCGGCGCTCGGGATCAAGGAGTTGCGGACATGCCGGACGGAAGCGCCGTTTCCAACAAGACCAAGGCCGGGCCGATTTCTGCGGACCGTCTGAAGAGCTTCGTCGAGCGCATCGAAAAGCTCGAGGAAGAGCGCCGTGCCATCGGTGGCGACGTCAAGGACGTCTACAGCGAGGCCAAGGGCGTGGGCTACGACGTGAAGACGATCCGCAAGATCGTCTCGATGCGCCGCATGGATGCGGCCGACCGTGCCGAGGAAGAGACCCTGCTCGACGTCTATAAGCACGCACTGGGCATGGTCTGATCGGCCCTCAGCGGCAATCGTTCGCTCTGGCACCGCGCGGGAATGTGATTTCGCGCGATCCCTGCAGGCGCTAGGGTCCTGCCACGGCACGACGCCCCCGGACCGAAGGGGCAGGCCGAGGAGGAGACCATGCGCAAGACCGTCATTGCCGGCGTTTGCGTCGGCTTGGGCCTCGTTTCGGCACAAGCCAGTGCGCAACTCGCCGTCTCGTCGAACGATCACAAGATCAAGCAGGAAAACGGCGTCAACAAGAACGTCGCCAACCCGTCGCCTGACAGCATCACCGTCCTGGATCTCGGCACGCTCCCGGTGAAGGTCCTGGGAACGGTCGACAACGTACCGGGCAGCGTCGTCGGACCGCCGCTCTCGGTCGCGATCACGCCCGACGAAACCCTGGCGCTCGTCGCCTCGTCGTCGAAACTCGATCCTGCCGATCCGACGAAGCTGGTTCCCGACGATCGCATTACCGTGGTCGACCTCAAGGATCGCAAGGTGATCGGCACGCTGAATACCGGACCGGGGGCGGCCGGCCTCTCGATCACCAAGGACGGCAAGCGCGCCTACGTCGCCAACCGCATGGCCGGATCGGTCTCGATCCTGTCGATCGACGGCAAGCAAGTGGCGCTGGTGAAGACCGTACCGCTGATGAAGGCGGACACGTTGCTCAGCCACATCGCCCTGTCACCGGACGGCGGCACCGGCGTGGTGACGCGAAATGGCGACGCCAAGGTCGAGTTGGTGAAGCTCGGCGGCGACAACATTACCTCGACCGCCGTGCTGGATATCGCGCCGCGCCCCTACGCGGCGGCGGTGACGCCCGACGGCAAGACGGCCGTGGTTGCGAGCCTTGGCGACCCCAAGGGGAACGGCGTGCTCAGCGTCATCGATCTCGCCAGCGGAAAGATCGTCAACACCACGGACATCGGGCACGAGAGCCTGGAGGGCATGATGATGTCGCCCGACGGCCGGTGGATCGCAGGCGTGGCGCATGGCGGATCGACGCGTCCGAAAGATGCGCCGCAATACAAGCCCAAGGGGGTGGTCGTGCTCTATCGCCTTGAGGGCAATGGCCTCACCAAGGTCAGTGAAGCGCCGATTGGTGGATGGTCGCAGGGCGCCTCGTTCTCGCGCGACGGCAGCGTGGTGATCGTGCAGAACATGAACGAGGCGAACCTGCAGGTGTTCAAGAACGACAACGGCAAGCTTACCGACACGGGCCAGAGCATTCCCACGGTCGGTGGCGCGGCGGCGATCCGATCGTCGACCGATCGTTGAAACTAACGCCCTCGGCGCACAAGGGGCTGCAGGGCGGCGTCGGTCTGCGATGCCGCGAGCATCCGGGCGGCGTCGTGCCCGACTCCGGGCACCTCGATCAGTGACCAGCGAAGCGGCCAGCCGCGGCTGGCCGCCACGGCTTGGGCGGTCCTGAAGGCGTTCTGGCCACGGGCGAGGCGGTAGGGGCCCTGCGCCATGGCCTCGGCCGACGTGTCGAGGCTCTTGGTGCCGGTATCGGCACCTCCCAGGGCCACGACGATAGGCAGGGCCAGATAGGTACGCAGGGCCTGCTCGGCGTCGTGAGGCGGCTCGATCCCGCCGAAGCCGAACGGCGCCGCGGTGTCCGTGCTGGGCATCACCCACGTTGACGGATTGGCGAGCACGATCGCGGCCGCCTCGGTCGGTGTAAAGGCTACGACCCGCCCTACGAACTGTGCGCCCGCCGAGTGTCCGATGAGGACATAGGGCATCCCGGGCTGGCCGGCAGCATTGCGCGCCCAGGCCACGAGCGGCGCCACGAGGTCGATGGACCGCGATCCGGGCGGAACGAGATGGCCGTGCTCGACGACCCCGCCCAGTTGGTACCGGTCACGCGGAAAGCGCTGCTGGTCGAACTTGGGGGCGACGACGAAGGCGCAGAGCTTGTCAGCCAGAGGCCGGGCGCGATCGCGATAGGGGCCGGCGTCGCGCTGGATGCCGTGGAACACGACGAGAAGCAGGGAGGGTGTGCACTGAACCGGCCGATAGGTGAAGACGTCGAGGACCGTTCCCGACAGCGAGACCGACTGCTCGCCATCGCCGGGCCCGATGGTCGCAACACGATCCTGCCCGTGAGCAGTAGCGGCGAAGAGAGACAGGGCGAAAGTAAGGGCGACCAAGTTCCAAGGACGATAGCCCATGCGGTTCCTCCCTCTGGCGATCGTATCAGAACCAGATGTTCATCGGCAGGCCGTAGCGGTCGCGCGCATCGGCGGGGCCGAGGCGGGTGGCCAGGCCCTGGCTGATCAGAAGGGCAGTGCGGCAGCAAGCGATGGCGTCGAGAATGTCATCGCGTGCCGCGCCCGGCAGGCGATCCGTCTTCGTCGTGAAGCCATGCCGGGCGAGAAGCCTGCGGCGTGCGGCGAAGCCCTCCGGCTGGCGCTTCTTGCTGAGCACCGGCTTGCCGTCGTTCATGCGCGTGAAGGCCAGCTCGGGATGCGCTTCATGGACGATGCGCCGAAGCCCGTGGCTGTCGCGCAGCAGGGCATCGACCTCGCGCAGCTTGGGAAACAGGTGAAAGGTCTGCTGATTGAGACCGAGACCGAGCTTGCGGCTCGTCGCATTGGCCTCGGCGTGGGTCGTGCAGGCGAGCGCCGGACGGCATGGTGTCGGGAAGACCGAGCTCGCTTTGCCTGGCATCAGCGCGCGCGCCTCGGCCTCGCAGGCACGGCCAGGGCGGGGGGTATCAGTGAGGCCGATCGGCATGTCGACCGCCAAAATGGAAAGGCCCTCGCAGGCATCTGCGAGGGCCGTCACAACTCGGATGTCCAGGGTGCCGTCACTGTCGCGCCGGCAGACGACCCAGCCGGTGCGGCAACCGTCGGCACCCCCGACGATCAAGGGCCGCCTACCACTTGGCCATTTCGGCCTTGAGGGTGCCGTCGAGCGCCGCGAGGAATTCCTCGGTGGTCTGGTACGGATGGCTGGGATCGATCAGGATCGCAAGATCCTTGGTCATCTTGCCGCTCTCGACGGTCGCGACGCAGACCTTCTCCAGCGCATCAGCGAACTTCACCACGTCGGGCGTGCCGTCGAAGGTGCCGCGGTACTTGAGACCCTGCGTCCAGGCGAAGATCGAGGCGATCGGGTTTGTCGAGGTGGGCTTTCCCTTCTGGTGCTCGCGATAGTGGCGGGTCACCGTGCCGTGCGCGGCTTCGGCCTCGACGGTCCTGCCGTCCGGCGTCATCAGCACCGAGGTCATCAGGCCGAGCGAGCCGAAGCCCTGGGCCACTGTGTCGGACTGGACGTCGCCGTCGTAGTTCTTGCACGCCCAGATGAAGGCGCCTTCCCACTTCAGCGCCGAGGCGACCATGTCGTCGATCAGGCGATGTTCGTAGGTGATGCCCTTGGCCTTGAACTTGTCGGCGAACTCCTTGTCGAACACTTCCTGGAACAGGTCCTTGAAGCGGCCGTCGTAGCGCTTGAGGATGGTGTTCTTGGTCGAGAGATAGACCGGCCAGCCGCGGTTCAGGCCGTAGTTGAAGGAGCTGCGGGCGAAGCCGATGATCGACTCGTCGTTGTTGTACATGGCGAGCGCCACGCCGCCGCCGGGGAAGTCGTAGACGTTGTGCTCGATCTTCGTGCCGTCGGCGCCTTCGAAGGTGATCGTGAGCTTGCCCTTGCCCGGCACCACGAAGTCGGTAGCGCGATACTGGTCACCGAAGGCGTGACGGCCGATGACGATCGGCTTGGTCCAGCCCGGCACGAGGCGCGGTACGTTCTTGCAGACGATCGGCTCACGGAAGATCGTGCCGCCGATGATGTTGCGGATCGTGCCGTTGGGCGACTTCCACATCTCCTTGAGGTTGAACTCCTTCACGCGCGCTTCGTCGGGCGTGATGGTCGCACACTTCACGGCGACGCCGTACTGCTGCGTGGCCTTGGCCGAATCGACCGTCACCTGGTCGTTGGTCTTGTCGCGGGATTCGATGCCGAGGTCGTAGTATTTCAGGTCGATGTCGAGATAGGGAAGGATCAGCCTGTCCTTGATGAACTTCCAGATGATCCGGGTCATCTCGTCGCCGTCCATCTCGACGACCGGATTCTTCACCTTGATCTTCGCCATCTTTCGAACCTCAAAGTTCCCGCTGCGCGCCGAGAGGTGACGAGCCGCCCCAGTTGTCCGGAGCGGCTCCATCAGACGCCGTGTCAGAGAGCGGCGAGGGCGTCGTTCAGCGTCTTGCTCGGCCGCATGCCTGCCGACGTCTTGGCCTGGTCGGGCAGATAGTAGCCGCCCGTATCCACCGGCTTGCCTTGCGCGGCGATCAGCTCGGCGTCGATCTTGGCCTCATTGGCCGCCAGCGCCTCCGCCAGCGGCTTGAAGCGGGCCGAGAGGGGCGTGCTGTTGTCGCGCCGGGCCAGCGCCTGGGCCCAGTACAGAGCCAGATAGAAGTGGCTGCCGCGATTATCCAGTTCGCCGACCTTGCGAGCCGGCGAGCGGTTGTCCTCGAGGATCTTGCCGTTGGCCTCGTCGAGCGTCTCGGCCAGGACCTTCACGTCCTCGTTGCCGGTCGTCTGCGCCAGGTGCTCCAGCGAAGCGCCCAGCGCCAGGAACTCGCCCAGCGAATCCCAGCGCAGGTAGCCCTCGTGCTGGAACTGCTCGACGTGCTTGGGCGCCGAGCCGCCGGCGCCGGTCTCGAACAGGCCGCCGCCCTGCAGCAACGGAACGATCGACAGCATCTTGGCCGACGTGCCCAGCTCCATGATCGGGAAGAGGTCGGTCAGGTAGTCGCGCAGCACGTTGCCGGTGACGGAGATCGTGTCCTGCCCCTTGCGAATGCGCTCGAGCGAGAACTTGATCGCTTCGACCGGCGCCAGGATGCGGATGTCCAGGCCCTTCGTATCTTCTTCCTTGAGGTACTTCTCGACCTTGGCGATCAGCTGCGCGTCGTGGCCACGCTTGGCATCGAGCCAGAACACAGCAGGGGTGTTGGTGAGTCGGGCGCGGCGCACGCCGAGCTTGACCCAGTCGCGGATCGGCTCGTCCTTGACCTGGCACATGCGGAACACGTCGCCGGCCTCGACCTTCTGTTCCATCAGGACCTTGCCGTCCTCGGCGACCACGCGGACCGTGCCGGCGGTGGCTACCTCGAACGTCTTGTCGTGCGAGCCGTACTCCTCGGCCTGCTGCGCCATCAGGCCTACGTTCGGCACCGTGCCCATCGTCTTCGGGTCGAAGGCACCATTGGCCTTGCAGTCCTCGATGACGGCCTGGAACAGCGTCGAGTAGCAGCGATCGGGGATCGCGGCGATGCAGTCGTGCAGCTTGCCGTCGGCGCCCCACATCTTGCCCGACTCGCGGATCATCGCCGGCATCGAGGCATCGATGATCACGTCGCTCGGCACGTGGAGGTTGGTGATCCCCTTGTCGGAATTGACCATGGCGAGGCCCGGCCGCTTCGCGTACTCGGCCTGGATATCGGCCTTGATGGCGGCCTTCTCGGCCTCCGGCAGCGTCTCGATGCGGGTCAGCATGTCACCCAAGCCATTGTCGGGATCGACGCCGAGCTTCTTCAGCGTCTCGCCATGCTTCTCGAACACGTCGGCGAAGAAGACGGAAACGCAGTGGCCGAACAGGATGGGATCGGAGATCTTCATCATGGTCGTCTTGAGGTGCAGCGAGAACAGGATGCCGTCCTTCTTCGCGGCGTCGATCGCAGCGGCGTAGAAGGCGCGCAGTGCCTTACGGTTCATCACCGAGCAGTCGATGATCTCGCCGGCCTTGAGCGGGATCTTGGGCTTCAGCACCGTGGTCGCGCCGTCGCTGGCGACCAGCTCGATGCGCGCATTGGTCGGCGCCGCAATGGTCGTCGCGACCTCCGAGCCATAGAAGTCGCTGCCCGACATGTGGGCCACGCGCGTCTTCGAGTCCTTGCTCCAGGCACCCATCTTGTGCGGATGCTTGCGCGCGTACTGCTTCACGGCGCCGGCGGCGCGGCGGTCGGAATTACCCTCGCGCAGCACCGGGTTGACGGCACTGCCGAGCACCTTGCCGTAGCGGGCGCGGATTTCCTTGTCCGCCGGCGTGGCGTCGCTGTCGGGATAATTCGGGATGTCGTAGCCCTTGGCCTGCAGCTCCTTGATCGCGGCCTTCAGCTGCGGGATCGAGGCGGAGATGTTAGGCAGCTTGATGATGTTGGCCTCGGGCTTCATCGCAAGCTTGCCGAGCTCGGCCAGCTCGTCGTTGATCTTCTGCCCGGGCTTCAGCTTGTCGGGGAAGTTGGCGATGATGCGGCCGGTCAGCGAAATGTCCTTCAGCTTCATCTTCACGCCGGCTGTCCCGACGAACGCCTCGACGATCGGCAGCAGAGAAAACGTCGCAAGCCCGGGGGCTTCATCGACCTTCGTCCAGACGATTTCGAGATCTGACATACCTGCACTCCGTACGCCGCTTTGGGTTTGGCTGAGTTGATATATTGCTGATTATAGCGTGCCCTTGTTGCACCGCCGTGAGGCAAAGGCAATCTCCGCCACGGCGAGGGCAAAGAGGTCTAAGGCCTCGCGGAAACGTGGTCTCGAGGGCCGTCGCCGTGTTGCCGCATGGGGTGATCGGCACGGCGTTCATCGACGCGATCTCAGTCGGTCTCACTCACCGACAGCCCGTCCGTGACGATCAGGAGCCACCGCAATGTGGGCGCCTGCCGGTACAGGGCAGACGTCAGACCCGATCCAGGCGCTTTGCCAAGCCGACGGAGCGCGGCATGGCGGCAATTGCCGGCAGCACGCCCTCGATGCTGTCGACGAAAGCGACGTGATCGAGATGGGTCCGTTCGGCGAAACCGCCTTCCACGACGTTCTGCAACAGGGCCGCGAGCGGCTTCCAGTAGCCACCCTGATCGATGATCACGATCGGCTTGGTGTGCAGACCGAGGGTGCGCCAGGACAGGACCTCGAAGAGCTCTTCCAGGGTGCCGAGCCCGCCGGGCAGCACCACGAAGCCATCCGACCGCTCGAACATCTGCAGCTTGCGTTCGTGCATCGTGTCGACCACGGCCGTCTCGGTCAGGGCCGGGTGGCCGGCCTCGCGCTCCAGCAGGAAGCGGGGGATGATGCCGACGACCTTGCCGCCGCGGTCGAGAGCGGCATTGGCCACCAGGCCCATCAGGCCGACACCGCCGCCGCCGTAGACCAGCGTTATGGCCTGGTCGGCCAGCATCCGGCCCAGCGCCACGGCGGTTTCGCGGGTGGTCGGGTCGGTACCGAACCGGGCGCCACAGAAGACGCACAGGGAGGCGGGGCGGGAAGAGGGGGGACTGGACTCGGGCACGAAATCTGCTTTTTTTGAGACGAACCGACGCCTTTCAGACGCCGGATGACATGGTATCATTTCGCGGAGGATGGTCGCGACGCCAATGGGGACGGTCGTCGCACCGTTGGGAGGGCGATGTCACGCACTGTTTTCGGGCTGGTTGCGGTCGGCGCGATCGTCATTGCGATCGCGTTGGCGGTCGCATGGCGTGGCGGGCTCCTGGAACAGGCCTCCATAGACCGGCCAGCCAACGTCGCATCGAAGTCAGAACCCGCGGCACCGGCGGCACCCTCCGATTCCAGCACGCCGCCCGCGAATATGGCGGCCACGGTGCCCAGTTTCGACGTCGCCCGCATCGGTCCGGACGGCCGGGCGGTCGTCGCCGGCCGGGCGGCGCCAGGTGCCAAGATCGTGCTGCTCGACGGCGGCAAGGAGATCGCCAAGACGGAGGCCGATCCGCGCGGGGAATGGGTCGTCATCCTGCAGGATCCGCCGCTGGCCGTGGGCCAGCATGAGCTGCGTGTCGTGCAGCACATCGAGGGCCGAGCGCCGGTCACGTCGGAACAGGCGGTGGTGGCGGTGGTTCCGGAGCGGTCGGGCACGGGCGACAAGCCGCGTGAAGATACGCTGGTCATGATCACGCCGCGGGGGGGCGCGCCGACCCTGGTGCAGCCGCCGTCGGCTGCTGGTGTGCCGAGGTCTGGGGATCTCGTCCTGTCCACGCTCGACTACGACGACCGCGGCAATGTGACAATCTCCGGCCAGGCTCAGCCCGATACGATCGTCCGCGCCTACATCAACGACCGCATGGTCGCCGAGGGAACCGTGGGGGCTGACGGGCGCTGGCGCCTGAAGCCGCTCGATCCGCTCGACCAGGGCAAGTACAAGCTGCGCGTCGACCGCATCGCCAAGGACGGCAAGCCGGTGGCACGTCTCGAGCTGCCGTTCGAAAAGACCACCATCACGCCGATATCGGAGGCCGACGGCCGTCGGCTGCATGTCGTTCGCGGCGACAACCTGTGGAATATCGCGCACGCCCATTACGGCCAGGGCTGGCAGCACACGATCATCTTCGGCGCGAACAAGGATCAGATCCGCGATCCCAATCTGATATACCCCGGACAGGTCCTTACCCTGCCCAAGGTCAACTGACGGCCCCCGCGGCCATAGAGAGCTTCTTCATCATGCTGGCCAATTTCCTGGTGCCGATCCTCGACGACGGTTGGCGCTTCATCGCGCTCTTTGCCGGCGCGACCTTTCTGGCTGCGCTGACCGGCGCGGGATGGCTGTTCTGGCCGCTGATCGTGCTGACCCTGTGGTCGATCTACTTCTTTCGCGATCCGCCACGTGCCGTGCCGCAAGAGGACGGGCTGCTGATCGCGCCGGCCGACGGGCTGGTGCAGATGGTGGCAGAGGCCGTGCCGCCGGCCGAGCTCGGACTCGGCGATCAGCCGCTGACGCGGGTGTCGATTTTCCTGTCGGTGTTCGACGTGCACATCAACCGGGCGCCTTGCGCCGCCACGATCGATGTCGTCGCCTACCGGCCGGGCAAGTTCCTGAACGCCGCCGCGGACAAGGCCAGCGAGGAGAACGAGCGGATGGCGTTGGCGCTGCGCCGCGCCGACGGCCGTGTGATCGGCTGTGTCCAGATCGCCGGCTGGGTCGCCCGCCGCATTGTCTGCTACGTCAAGCCGGGCCAGGCGGTCACGGCGGGGGAGCGCTTCGGCCATATCCGCTTCGGCAGCCGGACCGATCTCTATCTTCCCGCCGGGGCGCGTTTGCTGGTGGCAGCCGGGCAGCGCATGATCGGCGGCGAGACCGTCATGGCCGAGCTCGATCCCGCCCGGACGGATCCGCGCCCGGCTATCGAGTTCTAAGGGGCCGAACGGCTCGAGGAGTCCGACTCTAGGGAGTCCGAAATGGACGACGATCTGCGTTCGCGCCGCGGGCGGCTGCGCGGCTTTTCCATCAATCGCCTGATCCCGAACGTGCTCACCCTGGCCGCCCTCTGCTCGGGGTTGACGGCCATCCGCTTTGCGCTGCAGGGCGAGATGCGTCTCGCGGTGATCGCGATCATCGTCGCTGCGATCTTCGACGCGCTGGACGGGCGTGTGGCGCGGCGGCTGGGGGTGACCAGCCGGTTCGGCGCCGAGCTCGACTCGCTTTCCGACTTCCTCTGCTTCGGCGTGGCGCCCGCGCTCGTGCTCTATCTCGCGTCGCTGCGCGAGGTGGGCTCGCTGGGCTGGATGGTCGTGCTGATGTTTCCGATCTGCTCGGCGCTACGGCTTGCGCGCTTCAACACCGCACTGGTCTCGGACACGCCGCCGCCGGCCTGGACGGGGCAGTTCTTCACCGGCGTTCCGGCACCGGCCGGTGCCTTGCTGGCGCTGATGCCGCTGATGGTGAGTTTCGAGATCGAGGCGGCATGGCCGCGTCACGCGCTGGTGGTCGGAGTTGTGCTCGTCGTGGTCGGCGGCCTGATGGTGAGCCGCCTGCCGACCTTCTCGTTCAAGAAGGGCAGGGTGCCACGCCATCTCGTGCTGCCGGCCCTGCTGGGCGCTGCGCTCGTCATGACGGTGATCGCGAGCTCGCCCTGGATCGGCCTGTCGCTGCTGGGGCTGGGCTACATGGCGTTGATTCCCTTCAGCTGGGTGGCCTATCGCCGCCAGGCGCAGGCGGATCGGCAGTCGGCGACCGCGGCAGGTGAGATCGTCCCCTTGCGGGCGGTGGATCCGCACGACTGACGCTGGCCGACCTATTTTGTTCGACTGACATTGGCCGACTGGCATGCTCGACCCCGTCCTGAGGCGTTGGATCGACCCGCCGCTCGACCGGGCCGGCCGATGGCTGGCTGATCGAGGCGTTTCGGCAAATGGGCTGACGCTCGCGGGGCTGGCGGCAGGTGTGCTGACCGTTCCGCTGCTGGCTTTCGAGCATTATGGGCTGGCGCTCCTCGCCATTGCGGCCAATCGGCTGCTCGATGGTCTCGATGGCGCAGTCGCCCGCCAGGGCAAACCCACGGCGTTCGGGGGCTACCTCGATATCGTCTGCGACATGGCCTTCTATGCCGCCGTGCCGCTGGGTTTTGCCCTTGCCCAGCCGGGCAATGCCGTCTGGGCGGCGCTGCTCCTGGCATCGTTTGTCTGTACCTGCGCCTCCTTCCTGGGACGGGCCGCCATGGCGCGAGAACGGTCCGAGGCCGACGACGGCCGAAGGGGCGCCAAATCGTTCTTCTACGCAGCCGGCCTGATCGAGGGGACGGAAACTATCCTTGCCTTCGTCGCCTTCTGCCTCTTGCCGGCCGCCTTTCCCTGGTTGGCCGCCGCCTTTGCGAGCCTGTGTTTCTGGACGGCCGGCGGGCGGCTGGTCGCGACCTGGCAGTCAGAATCAGAATCTGGCTCCTAGCCTTTGTGTGGCTGCTGGTCCGTAACTTCCACATTTTGTGGTTACATTTCCAATAATCACGTTGAATCAATGAATTATAAATAACATGCGATTTGCGGTTTGTTCTAATTGACCTAATGAATCACTTTAAGTACGCTGCCTAAGTTAAATCACAATTCATTTTTCGAGGCGCCTCAGTCCGCCTCGTCGAATTGCGTGGGGAGCCGAAATGCTGTCGATCTTCCGTCGCGTGATGAAGTGCACTCAAGGGGCTACGGCCGTTGAGCTGACCCTGATCACCTCCATCATCGCTGTGGCCGCCATTGCTTCCATGCGGTCGGTGAGCAGCAAAGTGACCAGCGTGCTGAGCGCGGTGGGGCCGCTGAACTAAGCTGAGACGGCCGCCATCGGTAAGGGGATGTCGCTTCTGGCGCTTCTTCAGACCGGGTGCCTGATCCTTCTGGCTGTCCTGCTCCTCGTGGCAGCCTGGCGGGATCTCCACACGCTTCAAATCGCCAATAGCCTGCCGCTTGCCATCGCGGCTCTCTATGCCACCTGGTCGGCCCTCGGCCTGACAGCCGGAACCACCACCATCGAAAATCTGGGTTGGGCCGTCTGTTGCGCTTTGGCGCTCTTCCTGGCGGCGACGCTTGCGTTTGCGGTCGGCATGATGGGCGGCGGTGACGTCAAGCTGGTCGCGGCGACGGGTCTTTTCGCCGGACCCGCCTTGATGCTGGATTTCGTCTTGATCGTTGCGGTTGCCGGCGGGCTCCTGGGGGTCGGCGTCCTCATGGGGGTGCCGCTCGGCGCCGCTCCAGCCTCGGGGGCCGCGACGGCGCGTGGCCGGTTGAGCCGTCGACTGCCTTACGGACCCGCGATTGCCGTCGGCGGTCTTTGGCTTGTCGCTGCTCTGACGTAGGCTGGGCGCCTTCAAGGGGGAGCCCGACCATGATCGTGTCGTTGTTTGCAGCCAGGCCCATTCCGTATGCGCTGCTTGGCATTCTGGCCGCTACTGCGGCGATCGCGCAGACGCCTGCTGCCGGTCCGGCGCCGGGCAAGGTGGTGCGCAGCGTCGTCGAAACCACGGCATCACCGGCCGTGCCGGAGTTTCGCGATCCCAAGACTGGTCGGGTCTGGAACCAGAACAATGTCGGAAACGGCCCGGTCGGCAAGCCGACGCCGGCCGATCTCGCCTTCGATCCCGCAGGACAGACCACGCGTATCGACGGCGTGGTGGTCCAGCGGCCGCCGACGGCATTGCTCGGCTGGTCGCCGCCCTCCGCGGGACCCAACGTGCCGTTGGTGAGCCTCGACAATCCGACCCTCAGCGCCGTGCCGGGCAAGCGCTGGCAAGTGGCTCTCTATGTCGACAACAATGCCAACGGCACGATGGTGCCGATGATCGACTGCAGCTTCACCAACGGCGGCAATGCCGTCATGGAGACTCGCGTGCTGGTGCCCGCCCTGGGGGCCGGCGTTCGCGCCGGCATCCTGATCTATGGGCCGAAGACCGAGCTCTTCGTCGATCGTGCCAACTGCCGTATCGTTTCGCCCTGACCCGATCAGCCCTGCACCGAGTAGCCGCCGTCCACGGTGATGGCGGCGCCGGTGACATAGTCGGACGCTGCCGCCGCCAGAAAGACGGCGATGCCCGCAAAATCGTCCGGCGAGCCCCAACGGCCAGCAGGCAGGCGCTTCAGCACGGAATCGTGCAATCCGGGGACTTCCTGTCGAGCGCGCTGAGTGAGCGCTGTGTCGATCCAGCCGGGCAGGATGGCATTGACCTGGATGCTGTCCTTCGCCCAGGCCGTCGCCATCGCCTTGGTCATCTGCACGATGCCGCCCTTGCTGGCTGCGTAGGCCGTCGCGAAGGACGTCCCGAAGATCGACATCATTGATCCGATGTTGATCACTTTGCCGGCGCCGATTTTCTTCATCTCCGGGTAAGCCGCGTGGCTGCAGAGGAAAGCGCTCGTCAGGTTGCTATCCAGCACATGGTGCCATTCCGCCAAGGTATAATCCTGAGGCGGCTTGCGAATGCTGGTGCCGGCATTGTTCACGAGAATGTCGAGGCGGCCGTACTGTCTGACCGTGTCGGCGATCAAGGCCCGGCACGACTCTTCCTTCAAGACGTCGACGGCGATCGCACTCGCCTTGGCCCCGAGAGCGCGAAGTTCCTCCACGGCCGTGGCGTTCTTCGCGGCGTCGCGTCCGGCAACGACGACCGTTGCGCCCGATGTCGCCATGCCTTTGGCCATGCCGAGGCCGATACCACCGTTGCCGCCGGTCACGACCGCCACGCGTCCCGAAAGATCGAAGAGATTCATTGTTTCCCCCGCTTGCCTTGCTGCGGCCTGTATAGCGAATAGCTGCAACCGGAAACAGTTCGAGCCGTTGACGTCGGTAGCAAGACACGCGCGCGGTGCGCTGGCCGGGCTGACTGGCAAGCCGTGAGCGAGGGTGGCGGCGATCGAAAGATCGCCGCCATTTCTCGATCGCTTACTTCCGATCGTTCAAGAGCTGGATTTGGTCGGTAGCTGGATTTGGTCGGTGCGCCGTCTTCGTTCAGCACAGAAGGGGGAAGAACAGAAGCGGGCAGAGCAGAAGCGGGTCGAACTCTGCTGAACTACTTCTTCTTGGTCAGCGACCGGTCGGCGGTGTCCCCGGCCTGGCCGTTCTGCCTGCCGTTTACCGCAGCATCGTTGTCGATCAGCTTGAGGAGATCGTCGGGCAAGGGTTCACTCGCGATCTCGTCATACATCGCGTGAAGCTGCTTGTGCAGCCAGAGGTCGAAGGGACGCTCGCCGGTCTTGGGCGAGAGGCGACCCGAAGGCATACGCACCTCGGGCGCCTTGTCGTTGTCATCGGCCATCACACGCTCCCCGGAGACCAGAGACTCCGCGGGACCCTGCTTGACCCATTCGACTCTCCCCTTATATCCGCCCATCGTTATTTCACACTCAATGGAACAACTTGAAAAGGGGAACTACTAGCGAACCGGGGGCCGCGCTTCTCCCTCGTGAGGGCGAACCGTGCTGGCGCGCGTATCCTCGGTCGACTGACGAGTCTCACCCTCGAGCAGCAGCCGCTCGAGCGTGTCGCGGGCGCGCGAAATGCGGCTCTTCACCGTGCCGACGGAGACGCCGGTATGATCGGCAATCGTCTCGTAGGGCAGGCCTTCGAGCACGGCCAGCAACAAGGCCTCGCGCTGTGCTGCAGCAAGCTTGCCGAATGCGTTCATGAACTCACGCATGATCAGACCGCTGTCCTGATGAGGGGGATGTGAAAGCGATTCGGCGATCGCCGTATCCACAGGGACCGTCGGGCGACGCCGGCGCAGGCCGGAAATGAACTCGTTGCGCTGAATGCGAAACAGCCAGGCGGCGAGATTGGTGCCAGGCTGGAAGCTGTTGCGGCCCGTCAGCGCCTTCACGACCGTATCGTGGACCAGATCTTCGGCCGCGTCCCGATCGCGGGTCAGGGACAGGGCATAGATTCGCAGGCGGGGCAGGACAGTCTTCAGCTGCTCATGGAAGTCGAGAGCATTCTGATCCTGCTGGGTCTGCGTGGTCATCATCTTCTCCCGGCTGTTGCGTTCTATGGGATCAACGGCGGAACCGGCAATTGGTTACATCGAATCGCAACGGGCCTCGTAACTATTTGAAAATGCTCGATTAATTTTCTTCATTTTCATTGGAGTTTTTCTGCCAGATGCTTGCGGGCGCGCGAAACACGGGCCTTGAGCGTGCCGACCGAGCAGCCGCACAGGCGGGCCGCCTCTTCGTAGGAAAAGCCGCCGGCTCCCACCAGCACGAGAGCTTCGCGTGCCTGGGGGCTCAGTTTCCAGAGTTCGCTCGAAAGTTCTTTCAGGGCCAGTGTCGCTTCGGGATTGTCGACGGCCGGCAGCGGCTCGGCATTTTCGTCGCTGATCGCCTGCGGCCGCCGACGAAGCGTCCGCAGGTCGGAGTAGAAACGATTACGCATGATGGTGAACAGCCAGCCTTTGAGGTTGGTGCCCGGTGTGAATTGTTGCTGCTTATCGAGCGCCGCGAGGACCGTGTTCTGGACGAGATCGTCGGCAGCTTCCCGTTCGCGGCACATGAAACGCGCGAAAGCGCGAAGATCGGGGAGAAGGGCGACAATGTCGTCTTTCATCGCTGCCAATGTGGTGAGCCTCGCGATCAACGGAAGGGCAAAACAACGGCAGCAACCACACACTGATCCCGCTCGTTGGCAGATGCAGATGGGGACGCGCCCCGGTCGCAACAGGAGATTGTCATGAATTGGGATCGAATCGAAGGCAATTGGAAGCAAGTTTCCGGCAAGATCAAGGAGCAATGGGGTAAACTCACCGAGGACGACATCACAGTCATTGCCGGCAAGCAGGATCAGCTCGTTGGGCGCATTCAGGAGCGCTACGGAGTCGCCAAGGACGAAGCGGAGAACCAGGTGAAAAACTGGATGGGGCGGATGTAACGGGCTGTACGGCCGGAACCACCGGCCCGATCGGACGTTTTTATCCGCAACTGCGTTTGACGCCTCCCGTTGAAGCGGAGAATCCCGGGAGGCGTCTGTGTGCCTGCAGGTTTCCATTAATGGGTTGTCTGCAAACGTTCGGCGCGTAGTGTAAAGGTGTACCGTAAGCTTCCGATTCGGAGTGCTTCTCAGGATTGGACTATCGAGGAGAGGAGAGCGCTGTGGCGGAAGGGCAGGTTGCATCAAAGAAAATGTCGGAAGCCATCACGAGGACTTTGCCGTTCCTGCGTCGCTATGCGCGTGCAGTCACGGGGTCGCAGCAGCAGGGTGACGAATGGGTTCGCCTGTGCGCCGAAGTCGCCGTGCGGCAACCGGATCTAATCGCCGAAGCCGAGGACACCAAGGTCGGGGTGTTTGCGCTGTTCCATCGCCTGCGCCAACCGTTCGGCAGCATCGAAGCGGCCGCTGATGGTGGCAGCGTCAGCGGACGGCTGAAAGAATCACTGACCGACATGGCCCCGCTGCAGCGCCAGGTGTTGCTGCTCACCGTTCTCGAAGGCTTCACCGTTGGTGATGCGGCTCATATCCTGGGTGTCGACATCAATGCCGCCGAGCGGAGCCTCGAGGAAGCACGGCGCGAGTTGCAGCGCGTGGCATCGGTTCGTGTCCTGGTGATCGAAGACGAAGCTGTCATCGCCCTCGATGTCGCCGATATCGTACGCAACGCCGGACACGAGGTCGTCGGCATCGCGGCAACGGAAAAGGCGGCGATCGACCTTGCGGCGAAACACTCGCCCCATCTGGTCTTGGCCGACATCCAGCTTCGCGGCTCGGACAGTGGCATTTCAGCCGTCAATCAGATCATGAAGTCGATGTCGGTCCCGGTGATCTTCGTCACCGGCTTCCCCGAGCGACTGCTGACCGGCAAGCAGGTCGAGCCGGCCTTTGTGATCTCGAAGCCCTTCGATCCCGACCTTCTTCGTGCGGCTATCGCGCAGGCGCTCGATACCGTATCGATCTGACCGCGGGCGCGGACGATGGCGGCTCGGTGGTCGCTACGGTCGGCGCTGCTCGCAGTCGCGGCCCTGACGCTCCTGCCGGTGCTGGGGGTTGCTGCCTGGCAGGCGGATCGCGAACAGAGGGGCACGCAGGCGTCGCGCGATGCCTCGCTCGTCGCAGCGGGAGATCTTGTTGTTGCCCGCTACGGCGAACTGCTCGAAGCGTCACGTCGCATGCTTTCGGCGGCCTGCACGGCAGACGCCGTCCGCCAGAGCGCAAGCGTGCAACCCGAGCCCGCCGACGTCAGCCGCTGCGAGGCCTACTTCACCCGCGTTCTCGGCAGCGTGCCAGGCCAGTACTCCGTCATGCTCGTCACCGACGATCAGGGCGTCGCGCGATGTGCCAGCCAGCCGACGGCAGTCGGCATGACCCTGGCCGATCGCGATATCTTCCAGAAGGTGCGGGCCGAAAGGGAGTTCGCCATCGGGGAGCAGATCGCGAGCCGGTTGGGGCCGAACACGGTCATCCCGGTTGCCTTGCCGGTGATGGGGGACGGCGCCTTTCGCGGTATGTGTTCCGTCGGCATCACCCTGAAGGCTTTGGCCGATTTTTCGGCAGGACCGCCGACAAAAGGGGCCATTGGGACGGTCGTCGTCGCTCGGGACGGGGCAACGGTCGGCGGCGATCCGATCGCGATGCGCCGCCTGCCTATGCCGACACGGCTTGCTGCGTCGATTGTCGGCGACCAGGTTCGTTTTGCCGATTTCGGCCAGGACGGCCAGCCCTACGAGTTCCACCTTCGCGCCATCCCCGACAGCATGCTCTTCGCCGTGACATCGATGCCGCTGGCGGACGGGATCGTCTCGTTGGGAAGCCCCTGGATGATGTTTGCCTTGAGTGCGATGGCCGTGGTGCTGGCGCTGCTCGTGGCGTGGCTAGGCGCCGACCGGTGGTGCGTCCAGCCACTGCGTTACATCCAGGCATTCGCCGAGAAGGTTGCACGCGGCGAGGCCATTAAGTTCGAGCCGCCGCATCGCTGGTCGCCGGAAATGGCTTCAGTCGGCGCCGGCGTTTCGGCCATGGCCGAGGCGATCGCCAGCCGCGAAGCGGAGCTGCGCGCCGGCCTGGAGCAGCGCGACCACATGCTTCGCGAGATCCATCATCGGGTGAAGAACAACCTGCAGATGATTTCGAGCCTGCTCAACCTGCAGGCCGGGGAGATCAGATCGCCGCGGATCCGCCGGTATTTCGGCGACGCACAAAATCGAGTGCTGACGCTCTCCATCCTGCATCGACACCTTTACGAACGTTCGAGCTGGTCGCTGGTCGATTTTCAGCAATTCATCAGCGACTTGGTGCGGCAGATATCCGTCGGGCGGCGAGGTGCCGAACGGCAATCGCCGCGCTACCATATCCGCGCGCCCATCATGGCAGTGGGGCCGGATACGGCGATTCCCGTCGGCTTGATCGTGACCGAGGCGGTGGGCATCGCGCTTGGCCACGACTTCACCGGCATCGCCACGCCGGAAGTGCGCATCGAAGCGGTCGAACGCAACGGACAGGTCGAACTTGTGATCGAGGACAACGGCGTAGGCAAGGAAGGCAGCATGCATGGACCCGATGGCCGCGGTGGCTTCGGGATGTCGCTGATCCGCGGTCTCGCCATGCAGCTCGGCGGTGAAGCCATGGTCTCCACCACGGAAGGGGGAGGCAGTCGCGTTGCCGTCACTTTCCCGGCGCCCGCCGCCGACGAGCCGGAAGATGCCTAACCTCCTCAGGTCGGCACGCTCGATCGGCGTCGTCGTCGGATTGACGATCGGTGTGCTGATTGCGAGCGGCATTATGCTCGCCATCACCCATTCGAAATCGGCCGCCCGGCAGCAGCGCCTGGTCGTCGGCAACTACGAGACCATGGCCCTCATGCGCGACATGGTGATCGCGCTGCAGGATGCCGAGATCGGCCAGCGCGGCTACTTGCTGTCGGGCGATCCGGCGCGGCTGGAGCCTTACGAGCGCGCGCGCGTTCGAATCGAATCGGGGTTGCGCCAACTCGAAGCTTCTGTTGCCGGCAACCCGGATGCCACGCGCCAGTTTCGCGAATTCGCCGGCCTGGCCGGCGACAAGCTCGAGCAGCTCAACGCCACCGTCGGTGCCTACCAGCTCTACGGGCGGGAAGCTGCTTTGGCGCTTGATCGGACGGGCGCCGGACGCGCCATGATGGGGCAGGTGCGGCTGCTCGGCGATTCCTTCGTGGAGGGCCAGCGGCTCCTGCTGGCCAACCAGCTGGCGGCGCTGCGCTCCGAGCAGGATCAGGCCGACATCGCCGGCCTGCTGGTCATGGCCGGCGCCTTCATGTGCCTGGTTGCGGGGATTTATATCGTTGTTCGCGGCGCCGGCCGTCTGGAGCGGATCCAGCAGGATCTGACGGCCCGGTCTCGTCTGCTGCAGACGACCCTGGAGAGCCTGCAGGATCCAATCTTCGTGCTCGACGGACTCGGCACGGTGGTCGCCTGGAACCAGGCTTTCACCCGGCTCGCACAGTGGGATCCCGTGAGACAGGCCGCGCCGACGAAGGATCAACTTCTGTCCGAACGATCCCCGGCGACCCGGGCACTGCTTCGGCCGCTCGGCCTCGATGCGGTCGCGGCCGAACGGGCGTCTTCGGAACAGAGGTCGGTGGTTCGGGCGTCGTATGAGGGGCGTGAATACGAGGTCTATCGCGGCGAAATGGAGGGTGGCGGTGCCGTCATTCGCTGCGTCGACATCACCGAGAAGCTGCGCGACGAGGTGGCCTTGCGCCAGGGCCAGAAGATGGAGGCGACCGGCCAGCTGACGGGCGGCATGGCGCACGACTTCAACAACATTCTCCAGGTGATCAGGGCCAACCTCGATCTCCTGCGCAACGAGATCGGCGCCAGTCCGGCCGCTCTCGCGCGCGTCCAGACGGCGACGGCGTCGGCCGACCGCGGCGCGCGGCTGACCCAGCAGCTCCTGGCCTTCGCACGCCGGCAACCTCTGGCGCCTCAGCCGACGAATGTCGCTCACCTGATCGGGGACCTGGCCGACCTGTTACGCCATTCTCTGGGCGAACGTATCGCCATCGAACTCAAGGTGGTCGACAATCCGTGGAACGCGAGGATCGATCCCAGCCAGCTCGAGAACGCGATTCTCAATCTTGCGATCAACGCACGCGATGCGATGCCCGACGGCGGAACGGTTCGCGTCGAAGTGTCGAACGCGACCTTGGACCGGCGCTATGCGGCACTGCATCCCGATGTGACGCCGGGCCCTTATGTCCTGGTCGATGTCAGCGACACCGGGACGGGCATGCCACCGGATGTCGTTACCCAGGCTTTCGACCCCTTCTTCACGACCAAGGCGGATGGCAAGGGAACGGGGCTCGGCCTCAGCATGGTTTACGGCTTCGTCCGTCAGTCGAACGGCCATATCCGGATAGACAGCGCAATCGGGCAGGGCACCAGCGTGAAGCTGTATCTGCCTCGCACCCAGGATCCGGTCGTCAGGGACGATCCCGTGGCGGCGACCGCCCCGACCGGCAGCGAGCGTATTCTCGTGGTGGAGGACAGCGACGATGTCCGCCGTGCCGTGGTCGACATGCTCACCGGCTGGGGCTATCGCGTCGTGGCGGCGGAAAACCCGGACGTCGCGCTGGCGGTGTTCGAGAAGGACCAGGCGTTCGACCTTCTGTTCACCGATGTGGTGATGCCGGGGACCATGACGGCCATCGAGCTTGCCGAGCTGGTGCAAAGACAGCGGCCCGGCGTCGCCGTCCTGTTGACCTCTGGATTTGCCCGCGACCTCGTCCCCGACTTCGGCCGTACCGGCTATCCATTGATCGCCAAGCCCTACAGCAGTGATGCGTTGGCCGCCCGGATAAGGGCGGTTCTGGCGGCGCGCCGGCCGCGGACTGTCAGCCAGCCGGAGGCGGCACCGGCTCCCCCCGCAAGCGTTTCACCGGGCGCCGGGCGATCGAAGCGAGTGCTGCTGGTGGAGGACGAGATCGTCCTGCGGATGTCGACCACGGACATGCTGGAGCAGATGGGCTGCGTCGTCTCGGGCGTCGGGACAGGCGAGCAGGCGCTGGATCTCCTGGCCAGCGACGGGAAGTTTGATCTCATGCTCACCGATCTCGGGTTGCCCGGCATGAGCGGCGAGGAACTGGCGAGCCTGGTTCGCGATCGATTTCCGGGGCTTTCCGTGGTGATTGCCAGCGGCTATGGCCCTTCGGCGCCCCTGGTCGACGGCACGCAGTTCATTTCCAAGCCGTATTCGGCGGTCGACCTGCAACAGGCCCTGGACCATGCCCTCCGGAAGGCTGCGATGTGACGCAGCGTACGGACTGCAACCCAAGTAGCCCCTTTGGCGTTGTTGGATTGGTGGGGAACGACCAGATCTGGAGGGGCCAGATGAAGTCAACGCGCGTTCCAGACGCCCAGCAGGCGGCTCACCTGTCGTCCGACGACGCATCTCGCAGTCCGCTTGCGGGCGAATTGATGGATCTCTACATCGCGGCACTCATCGTCATTCCGCTGGCTTTTCTCTTGAAATCACTGTGGCCCTCCTGAGACAGCAACCTCGGGTCTGAGCACTCGTTGTCCTGCACGACAATTGCAAAGGAGGACCCGATGCGTTCAATCGCCATTCTCGCCGCATGCTTGGGCCTTGGCGTCGGCGTTCTGCCGGCCGTCGTTCACGCCCAAGCGTCGGGCCAGACGACGACCCAGAACGACGTGAAGACGATCTGGGAGAAGTTCAAGGGTAGCTGGAACCAGACCAAGGGTGCCGTGAAGGAGCAATGGGCCAAGCTTACCGACGATGATCTTCTCGCCATCGAGGGACGTCGTGATCAGCTGGTCGGCAAGATCCAGACGCGCTACGGCATCAGCAAGGAAGAGGCTGAAGCGCAGGTCAGCAGCTGGGAGCAGCGTCGCTTTCGCGACATGTAGGCTATGTTAGGGTCGTCGCCTATGTCGGCCAGGATCGAGGAGAGTGTTGCCATGACGCGTCGGATTTCGCCTACCGTGCTTGCGGGTGTGGTAGGTCTGGTGACGATCGTATCCGCCGCTGATTCCGGCTTCGCTCAGGTGCCGCAGTTTCGCGATGAAAAGACGGGCAAAGTCTGGACACCGGAGAATGTCAGCAAGGACAATCAGGCGCCGTCACAGCAGACGATGCCGATGACGCAAGCGGACAAGGCGTTCGATCCGAATCGACAGAACATTACGCTACCGCCCATGACCCAGCGGCCACGGGGCAATCTGATGGGGACCGTTCCTGTCACCGCCGGTCCCAGCGTGCCGATTGCCACGCTCGACAGTGCTTCGCTGCAGGCCGTGCCGCAGCAGAATTGGGTGACGGTGATCTATGTCACCAACAACAGCGGCGGCGTCATCGACGCCGTCGTCAACTGCCAGTTCACGAACGGCGGTCGGCCGGTCCAGGACGTGACCGTGACGGCGCCTCCCTCGGGCCCAGGGGAGCGCTGGGGGCTGCCTGTGTACGGCCCGCGTGTGGACATCTTCGTCGATCGCGTGACCTGTCGGTTGATATCGCCGCCGTAGCGCGACGGCGTTCCGATCTGCGAGGAATCGGAATCGTTTTGTTTTCAGTCGAAGCCCGCTACTTTCGAAAGATCGGGGAGTAGGGGTTATCGTATGCAGAATATCGGTATCGGACGCAGGACGGCTCTTGCCGGGGGCGCAGCTCTGGCAGGCGTGTCGCTGATCAGGCCACGCGAGGCGCGTGCGGCAAAGGCACTTACCGTCGTCCTCGAATCCGAAGTCACCATTCTCGATCCGCACGTCATCACGGCGACGATCACGCGCACCTTCGGCCTGCATGTCTTCGACATGCTGTTCGCGATGAACGAGAAGGGCGAGATCAAGCCGCAGATGGTCGACACGTACGAGGTGAGCCCGGACAAGCTCTCCTGGAGCTTCGTGCTGCGTGATGGCTTGAAGTGGCACGACGGCGCGGCCGTGACCGCCGAGGACTGCGTGGCATCGCTCAAGCGATGGTCGGTGCGCGATCCGCTCGGCAAGATGCTGATGGCCGACACGGAAACGCTCGAGGCCAAGGATCCAAAGACGATCCGCCTGGTCTTGAAACAGCCGTTTCCATTGCTGCTGGACGTGCTGGGCAAGCCGAACGCGCCTCTGCCGGTGATGATGCCGGCGCGGCTTGCGGCGACGCCGGCCGATCAGCGCATTGGTGAGCCCATTGGATCGGGCCCGTTCCGTTTCCTCAAGTCGGAGTGGCGGCCGGGCAACGCCATGGTGCTGGAGCGCAATCCGGACTACGTGCCGCGCAAGGAAGCACCGGACTTTCTGGCCGGCGGCAAGGATGTGAAGATCGACCAGCTCGTGCTGCGCGTCATGCCGGACCAGTCGACCGGTGCGAATGCCTTGATCGCCGGCGAAATCGACTACATGCAGTATCTGCCCTTCGACATGTTGCCGATCCTGGAGGCTGAAAAGAAAGTGAAGCTGATGGGGCTGGGCGGTATTCACCAGTTCCAGGGCAACTTCCGCCTGAACCATGCTTTCCCGCCGTTCGACAATCCGGCGGTGCGCAAGGTGCTGTGGAAGCTGGTCGATCAGGATGCGACCCTGACGGCGATCGGCGTGCCCGAAAACTATCGAGCCAAGAACTGCCCGTCGTTCTGGATGTGCGGTACGCCCTTCACGACCGATGCCGGCGCAGGTGTTGCCAAGGTCGACCTGGCCGCAGCCAAGGCAGAGCTCGCCGCCTCGGGATACAAGGGCGAGCCCGTCGTCATCCTCGAAGTCGCCGGATCGATCAGCCAAACCGCGTCGCGCGTGCTCGTCCAGAACATGCGCGATGTCGGTTTCGTCGTCGAGCAGCAGCCGCGCGATTGGCCAACCGTGCTGGCGCGACGCGCGAAGAAGGAAGGCTGGTCGATGTTCCCGGTCTACTCCAACGGCACCGACATGTACTCGCCGCTGACGCACTTCTACGTGGCGGCGACCTGCAACGATTTTCCCGGGTGGTCCTGCGACAACCGCATTCCCGAATTGCTGAAGGCCTTCACACGGGCCGCCACGCTCGAGGAACGCAAGAAAATTGCCGCCGACATCCAGGTCATCTCGTACGAACTGGTTCCGGCGTTGATGTGGGGGCAATTTACCATCCCGGCCGGCTACCGAACCGAGCTGAAAGGCCTGATCCAGTCGTCCTATCCGATGTTCTGGCAGGTCGATCGCTAGCGATATGGCGGAACTGCCGATACCTCCCTCCGTTGCTCAACAGGGGAGGCAATGCCACCCCAAGGAGGTATCGAATGGTGAACCGCTTGGTGCCGCTCCTCGTCGTGGCGGCTGCTCTCGGCGCCTGCGCCACGGAAACGCGCGTATCCGTGGCGACAGACGATGCGTGCGCCTCATATGGCTTCAGGGTGGGCAGCGCGGCTTATGAGCAGTGCCGCGCCCGCGAATATGCCGCGCGTCAGCAGGGCAGGGTTGCGCTGCCTTACGCCGACGCCCAAATCTATGCGGACGCCCAGGCGATGTGCCGCTCCTATGGCCTGACGCCCTATCAGAGCGGATATGAACTGTGCGTGCGACGCGAGTATGCCGCCAGGCGCCCAGCCTGACGTATCAACGAAGAAACGGGAGATAAATGTCCGTTACGCATAATGCCGCCCGCAGCCGATACGAGCTGCCGACGGAACATGGACTTGCGGTCGCCGAGTATCGAAGCCAAGGCGACCGTCTCATTTTTACGCATACCGAAGTGCCGCCCGCGGACGAGGGCAAAGGCCTCGGCGCAAAGCTCGTTCGTGCGGCTCTGGAAGATACGCATCGGCGCGGCCTGAAGATCGTGCCCGCCTGCAGCTTCGTCGTCGCGTACGTACGACGCCATCCCGAGTTCGACGATAGCGGGCGCTAGTCTGTCGGGGCTCCGCTTCGTCTACCTGCCCGCGAACAGAAAGTACCAGGCCGCGGCCAAAGCAAGGACGGCGCCGAACGACGACAGCAACAGGACAAGGAGGACGCGGCCGCTGATAATGCCGCTTCGCGCCTCCGTCGGCGTGAGTTCGCGCTTCATGTCGTCTCCCACGAAGATAATGAACAAGATTCGCTAGGTCTTGTCGAAGCAACGTCTCCTGTGTCGAGGGGGTTGCTGACAGAGCCGTTTGTGCAATTGGCCGGACGCAGGAACCCACCGGATTCATGCAGCGTTACAGCTTCCAGAACCCATTCGAGGAGGCGGTAATGCTCTATTGGGCGCTCATGTTTCTCATTGTCGCGGTAGTTGCCGGTGTCTTCGGCTTCGGCGGCGTGGCTTCCGCTGCCACGGGTATGGCGCAGATCCTCTTCATCATTGCGCTGGTGCTGTTCGTCGTCAGCCTGCTCGCGAGCTTCGTCAGGCGCAGCAACCTCTAGGCCGAGGCATTTGCCAGAAAGTGGTCGCGAAGGACGGCGCGCACCGCGTTGCCGGCTTCTCGCCGCCAGCAATTGACGATTGCCACCCGGAATCCGCCGGGCGGCATGGCGTGACGGTCCGGCGGCAGATTCTTGTGGAAGGTGATCTGAAGGCTGGAGATATCGGCTCGTGCCTCGAGGTCGCGCAGGAGGTCGGACGGAGGATGGCGGTAGCGCCTGCCATGCGGCAGGAAGAGCACGACGCTGTAGCTGCGGCGCCGGACGTGGTCGTCGTAACGCCAGGTCTTCTCCGTGTAGAGCCTGATCAACGCTTCAACCCATGGGTCGCCGCCATAGAGGTCGGGCCATTGATCGGCGAATCGCAGATGCACCTCGATGATGCGGCCCGCGATCGTTTCGAGATTGACCATGCCCGTGTAGCCGGCGAGGTGTCGGCGGCACCAATCGCCGCCCCAACCCTCGACCGCCGGTTCATGCTCTGCGATGATCTCCCAATAGTCGAACGTACCATCGCCCGAGGCGCAGCCCCGCGCATGGCGCCACCACTGTGGCACACCGTCGATCAACGCGACGTCGCTGCTGACGTGATCGCCTTCGAGCAGGGGCATCCACATATGGCCAGGTTGATAGGCGGCATCGTAGTCGGCCCGTGAGCGCAGGACCCGGCTGCCCACGCCCATACCCTTCAGGTTGTAGAGCGGTTTCGAGAACACCGGATAGGTTTGCGGCGCCACGCCATGGGGGGCTGCTTCCAGCCCTTGTCGCAGGGCAACTTCGAGCTTGTCGTAGACCCATCTGTGTTGTGGATTCCAGAGCCAGGCATCGCTGTCCTCAGTCGGTATGAGGGTGTCAGCGGGGCAGGGGACCCTCGCGAAATATTGAGTGCGCCAGGGATCGATCTCACAAATCGGCACTTGCTTCCCTCGGAGGGGCATATCGAATGTAAGCAGCGTGACCGCCCCTTCATGCACTTGCAACTCCGCCGCGCGCCACCACGTTAGCCCACGGGAGGACCCGTGCCCCATCAGACAATGCATGCATTGCAAGCTCACGGCCTTGGCGGGCTCGATCGCTTGAGGGCGATCCGTGCGCGCACCGAAGCCCTTGCAGCGCCTCTGTCACCCGAGGACCAGACAGTCCAGTCGATGCCCGATGCCAGTCCCACCAAGTGGCACCTCGCACATACGACGTGGTTTTTCGAGACGTTCGTCCTGCGGCCCCATGCTGCCGGGTACGCGGTTTTCGATCCCGCCTACGAATACCTGTTCAATTCGTATTACGAAGCCGTTGGCCCTCGGCATCCCCGCCCGCAGCGCGGCCTGATCACGCGGCCTGGGGTGGAGGAGGTGATGGCCTATCGCCGCCATGTCACCGATGCCATGGCGACGCTCCTTTCCACTGCAGGCACTGCAAGCACTCTCGGCGACATCGTCGAACTTGGTTTGCAGCACGAGCAGCAGCATCAGGAACTGATCCTGATGGATATCAAGCACGCTTTGTCGCTCAATCCCCTGAGGCCCGCTTATCGTCTTCCGTCGGGCAAGGCTCCAAAGGCGTGTCCGCTCGCCTGGCGGGAGTTCGAGGCCGCGTTGGTCGAGATCGGTCACGAGGGGGGCGGGTTCGTCTTCGATAATGAGGGGCCGCGTCATCGCATCTGGCTCGATGCCTTTGCCCTGGCGATGCGACCCGTGACCTGCGGCGAGTATCTCGAATTCATCGAAGACGGCGGCTATCGCCGTCCCGAGTTCTGGTTGTCGGCTGGCTGGGATTGCGTAAACCAGCGGGGCTGGCAGGCTCCCCTCTACTGGGAACAATGCGACGGGCGCTGGAAGATTTTTACGCTGTCGGGTCTGGAGTCGGTCGATCCTTCTCGGCCTGTCTGCCATGTCAGCGCCTACGAAGCGAACGCCTTCGCGAAGTGGAAAGGCAAGCGACTGCCGCGCGAAGCGGAGTGGGAGTTGGCCGCGTCGGCGATCGACGATTCCGGTGAGGTCTGGGAATGGACGGCCAGTCCCTACGTCGCCTATCCCGGCTATCGCGAACCGCCGGGTGCGATCGGCGAATACAACGGCAAGTTCATGGCCAACCAGACGGTGCTGCGAGGGGGCTGCGCAGCGACACCACGCGGCCATGTCCGTTCGACCTATCGCAATTTCTTCCCCCCCGATGCTCGCTGGATGTTCGGCGGTATCCGGCTTGCAGAGGATCTTCGATGAATCTTCCCATCCAGCAGCTCGATGCGGCGGATGTCGCTGATCGCGAGCAATTCAGAAACGCCGTCCTGGCCGGTCTCGGGACGAGGCCGAAAGCCATCCCGGCGCGCTTTCTCTACGATGCGCGTGGCTCGGCCTTGTTCGATGCGATCTGCGAACTACCGGAATATTATCTCACGCGGACCGAAACGGCGATCCTGGCTGCGAACGCTGCGGAAATCTCTCGGAACGCTGGTCCGCACTGCACCCTGATCGAATTCGGCAGCGGATCGAGCGTGAAGTCTCGGCTTCTGCTCGATGCCATGCCGACCCTCAATGCCTACGTGCCGATCGACATCTCGCGCGAGCATCTCGACGGGACGGTGGCTCGTCTGCGCAGCGACTACCCCGCCCTACGGGTCGAAGCGGTGTGCGCCGACTACATGACGCTGGAGCATCTGCCTGACACGATCAACGGTGCTCGGCGCATTGGCTTCTTTCCCGGCTCGACCATCGGCAACCTTACGCCTGAGGAGGCAACCAGCTTCCTGCGTCGCGTGCGCAGGCTGCTCGGCGACGGCGGGGCCTTGATCCTCGGTGTCGACCTCAAGAAGGACTCGCGCCGGCTGCATGATGCCTACAACGATGCTGCCGGCATCACCGCGCAGTTCACGCTCAACCTCCTGCGGCGGATGAACCGCGAACTCGACGGCAGCTTTGACCTCGCCGCATTTGCCCACGAGGCCTTCTACAATCCTGCTGAAAGCCGTATCGAGATCTACCTGCGCAGCCTACTGAACCAGACGGTGTCTGTCTCAGGCCGCCGCTTCGCCTTCGAAAAAGGGGAGCTGGTTCACACCGAATATTCCTACAAGTATGACTCTGCCAGCCTTGCCGCTCTGGCGGCACGGGGCGGTTTTGCCGTCGACAGGACTTGGACTGATGCGGAAGGCCTGTTCGCTGTCGCGTGGCTGAAAGCGTCAGCCTGAAAGGCGGCGTTCAACGGACGGCTGAAACAGGCAGCCCGCCCCCGAGGCGTCCCGGAGGCGGGCTTTTGAGACTGGATGGGGAGAAAGGCGCCGCCGAAGCGGGGGCAGAGGCGACGCGAGAAGTCCAGTCACATCCGATCAACGATGCCGCCTGCTGCAAGTTGCCAAAGAAGTTGCAGTGGTCGCTATCGGAAGGATTGTTGGCGTGTAAGTGGCTGATTCGGCGTCACAATCAGGCTGTGACTAAATTGGGTGCCACCATTTGCCGGCGAGGACGACACCGGCAGACAGCATTCGCCTGTCGCCGATCATCTGTTCGCCGATCGAGTCGGCATAGTCGAATTTGCCACTGGCAATGTCGATCACCGTGGCCTCTCCGACGCTGCCGACCTTGAGCGTGCCGAGTTCGGGCCGGCCGATCGCTGCCGCCGCGTTCACGGTCGCGAGCTTGATGACCGTCGGCAGGTCGAGCCCCAGGCAGAGGAACTTGGACATGGTGGTCAGGAGATCGAAGGCCGGGCCTTCGATCGAGATGGCATGAACGTCGGAGGAGATCACATCGGGCAGGAAACCGGCGGCGAGCATCTTTCGCGTCGTGCCGAAACCGAACGACCCACCGCCATGCCCGATATCGAAGATCACGCCGCGCTGGCGAGCGGCCAGGATCTCGTCCCGCACCCTGCCGTCGGCATGGACCGGCGCGTTGGGGAAGGGGCGGAAGCAGTGCGTGAGGATGTCGCCCGGCCGCAGGCGGCTGACCACCTCGTGACGCGCCGGTGGGGGCGAATCGAGATGCGCCATCAATGGCAGGCCGACTTCGTCGGCGACCTCCAGGGCGATGTCGAGTGGCATGATGCCGGAATCGCCGCTGGCCGATTTCCCGACCCGTACCTTGACGCCCAGCACCAGGTCCTTGTGCTCACGGGCGACGCGTGCGGCTTCGCGGGCGTCGAGCAGGCGCATGTCGGCGCTTTCGCCTACCATCACCGTCTTGGAGAAAGCGAAGATGCCGGCGAAGGACACGTTCAGGAACGGCAGGATGCGCACCGGCGACGGCTCGATCACGTGCTTGCGAAAGCCCGGGAAATTGCCGGGCCCGGCGCTGCCAGCGTCGATGAAGGTCGTGACGCCGCCGGAGCGCGCCACCAGCTCGGCCTCGACGCCGAGCGAGGTGCCGCCCCAGTAGACATGCGTGTGCAGGTCGATCAGGCCGGGCGAGACGATCTTGCCCGCGACATTCCGGGTATCCTTGCCGGTGAGGCCGTCGCCGATCGCGGCGACCTTGCCGCCCGCGAAGGCGATGTCCGTTACCTTGTCGATTCCCTGCGAGGGGTCGACGACGCGACCCCCTTTGAGTACGAGATCGTTCATCTCAGCCTCCGACCTGGTCGACGTCGCGCACGGCGCCGTGCGCCGCCGATGTTGCCAGGGCCGCATAGGCGCGCAGCGCCGCCGAGACCTTGCGGTCGCGCTTGGGCTTCCACGCCGCGCGGCCGAGAGCCTTCATCTCCGAGCGCCGCTTCTCGATTTCCGCTTCGGGAAGCGCAAGGGCAATGGTGCGGGCAGGCACGTCGATCTCGATCGGATCGCCGTCCTGAACCAGACCAATCGTGCCGCCCGACGCCGCTTCCGGCGACATGTGGCCGATCGACAAGCCCGACGAACCGCCCGAGAAACGGCCATCGGTGATCAAGGCGCATTGGGCGCCCAGCCCACGCGCCTTGATGGCGCTGGTCGCCGCCAGCATCTCCTGCATGCCCGGGCCGCCTTTGGGCCCTTCGTAGCGGATCACCACGACATCCCCGGCGGTAACCTTGCCGGCGTGGATGGCGGCCGTCGCGTCGTTCTCGCTGTCGAACACGATCGCCTTGCCCTTGAACTTGAGCACGCTCGGGTCGATGCCGGCCGTCTTCACGATGCAGCCGTCGAGCGCCAGGTTGCCGTAGAGCACGGCGAGACCGCCATCCTGGCTGTAGGCGTGCTCGAAGTCGCGGATACAGCCGTTGGCCCGGTCGAGGTCAAGCTCGGGGTAACGCTTGTTCTGCGAGAATGCCTGCGTGGTGCGTACGCCGCCGGGAGCGGCGCGATAGAAGGTCTTCACGCCCTCGTCAGCGCCGTTGCCGATGTCCCAGCGCTTCAGCGCGTCGCCCATGGTTGCGGTGTGCACCGTGGCCACGTCGCGATGGATCATGCCCTTGCCGTCGAGGATGCCGAGCAGCGCCATGACGCCACCGGCGCGATGCACATCTTCGATGTGCCAGAGCTGCGAGGAAGGGGCGAGCTTGGACAGGTGCGGCGTGATGCGTGAGAGCCGGTCGATGTCCTTCATGGTGAAGGGGATCTCGCCCTCGAAGGCGGCGGCCAGCAGATGCAGCACCGTATTGGTCGAGCCACCCATGACGATGTCGAGTCGCATGGCATTCTCGAACGCCTTGAAGTTGGCGACCGAACGCGGCAGCACCGAGGTGTCGTCTTCGATGTAGTGGCGCTTGGTCAGTTCGACGATGCGCCGGCCGGCTTCGAGGAACAGTTCGCGGCGGTCGGCATGGGTGGCGAGGACGGTGCCATTCCCCGGCAGCGACAGGCCGAGCGCCTCGGTGAGGCAGTTCATCGAGTTGGCGGTGAACATGCCGGAGCAGGATCCGCAGGTCGGGCAGGCCGAACGCTCGTAGACCTCGACGTCCTCCTTGCTCACGCCCGGCTTGTAGGCCGTCAGCATGGCGTCGATCAGGTCGAGCTTGAGGTCCTGGCCCTTCCAATGGACCTTGCCGGCTTCCATCGGACCACCGGACACGAAGATCGCCGGCACGTTGAGGCGCATCGCCGCCATCAGCATGCCGGGGGTGATCTTGTCGCAATTGGAGATGCAGACCATCGCGTCGGCGCAATGGGCGTTCACCATATACTCGATGGAATCGGCAATCAGATCGCGCGACGGCAGGGAATAGAGCATCCCCTCGTGGCCCATCGCGATACCGTCGTCGACGGCGATGGTGTTGAATTCCTTGGCGACGCCGCCCGCCCGCTCGATCTCGCGCGCAACCATCTGGCCCAGGTCCTTGAGGTGGACGTGGCCGGGGACGAACTCCACGAAGGAATTGACGACCGCGATGATGGGCTTTTCGAAATCCGCATCGGTCATGCCGGTGGCGCGCCACAGGGCGCGGGCGCCGGCAGCATGCTGGCCGCTGGTGGTCTTGGACGAACGATAGACACCCATGATCAGGCTTCCTTCGGACTAAGGGCGTTCTGAGGACCGAGTCATTTGCCGGGGCTGGAGCCGGAAGCCAAGGGCTGTATTTCGCAGCGAAGCGCTATTTTGCCGCGATCCCTAGCGTTTGCTGCTCCACGCCCGTCCCAGGGCGCCCGCGCGGGGCAAAACGAGGCCTTCCAGGCCGAGCCAATCGGCCATCAACCTCAGCTCCTCCCGCAGCGGCTCCGCAACCGCCTTGGCCTCGATGCCCGGTTCGAGATGGGCTGCGGGAACCAGCAGCTTCGAATTGGCCCGGTCGGCCTTGAGGTCGACCCGGCCGACCAGCCGGTCGCCCAGCAGGAAGGGCAGCACGTAGTAGCCGTGCTTGCGCTTGGCGACGGGCGTGTAGATCTCGATGCGGTAGAAGAAATCGAAGATGCGCTCGGTGCGGTCGCGCTCCCAGACCAGGGGATCGAAGGGCGCCAGCAGGGCGCAGGCCTCGATCCGGCGTGGCTGGCGCGCCTGCGGGTCGAGGTAGGCCTGGTGCTTCCAGCCTTCGACCGAAACGGGCAGGAGGTCGCCGGCCTCGACCAGTTCGGCGAGCCGGGCCTTGGTGTCGGCGACGGGAAGGCGGAAATAGTCGCGCAGGTCGAATTCGGTCGCCACGCCCAGAGCCCGGGAAGAGATGCGCAGGAGTTCGCGCTGGGCTTCTTCGGGCGAAGGGGTGGGCAGGGCCCGCACCTGGGGCGGCAGCACGCGCTCGGTGAGGTCGTAGACCCGCTCGAAGGTGCCGCGCCGCGTCGCCGTCGTGACGACGCCGGCAAAGAACAGCCATTCCAGAGCAAGCTTGCCGTCGCTCCAGCCCCACCAGGGGCCACGGCGCTCGCCACCGTTGGCGAGGTCGGAGGCCGCCAGCGGCCCCTGCCGTTCGAGCTCGCGGCGCACCTCTTCGACGTAGGTCTTCTTGTCGCGGTAAAACTTGGGCAGCCAACCTTTGCCGGTGCCCGCCGCAGCGCGGGCCATGCTCCACCGCAGCAGGGGCTGCGAGGCGAGCGGCAGCAGCGAGGCCTCGTGCGCCCAGAACTCGAACAGGCCGCGCCGGCTCTTGCGCCCCCAGGCGAGGCCGTCGAGGTGGGCGCTGTCGTAGTTGCCGAGGCGAGAGAAGAGCGGCAGGTAGTGCGCGCGCGTGAGGACGTTCACGGAATCGATCTGCAGCAAGCCCAGCCGATCGATGGCGCGCTTCACATGGCCGAGGTTCGACGCCCCATCGGGGCGTGGGCTGGCGAAGCCTTGAGCGGCGAGAGCAATACGGCGCGCCGACGGCGCCGACAGCTTTTCACGGGAACGGGACACGGCGCGATACTAGACTGTTTGTTGGAAAAAGAGAGCGGGTATGGCGATCCGGCGAGACGACCCGACGGGACCTACGGCGCGATGGCCTTGAGCGCCCGTTCGTCAATGAAATCGGCAAGCAGGCCGGCACCGAGGTCGGACCAGTGGACTCCGCTGTCGGAGAAGAGGTCGTGCTTGTTGCCCTTGTAGGCTGCGACGACTTCATTGGAATCGATCACGGGCACCCCCATCTGGCGTGCCACCTCGGCCCCCTGACGCGAGTAGCGCAGGAGCTGCGTGTTGTGCCCCACCTCGGAAAGCCCACCCACGATGACGTAGATCGGCTTGGCGCCGTTCTTGCGGATCAGCTCGATGAACTCACGCAAGGTGCGGTCGAAATTCTCCGCGACGACAGGGTTGATGCCAGGATCGGCAACGGGTGTCGCGGCGGGGGCGTGTGTGTCGGTTGGACCGCCGCCGAAGATCTTTTCAGCGATGCCGGTGTATTCGAGGAGGCGAACGATCGTCGAATTGCGCTTCAGCCAGCGGCCCTGATCGAGGTGGCGCGAGAACAGGCCGTGCTTGCCCTCCTGCAGGGCGCGCTCGAGGCTGATGCCTTCGGCGCGCAGCAGCTGCTCGTTGGCCTCCTCGTTGATCCCCGAATAGATGATCACGACGTCCGGCTTGAGGCGCGGCAGGTCGTGCCTGGCCCGCGCGACTTCCTGGCCGATCGACCACATGATGGCACCGGCATTCATGACCTGGGACTGTTGCTTGGTGCGGCTGCGCAGGCGTTCCTGCAATTGGAGCGGCCAGGCGCGATCGGTTTCGAGGTTGTAGCAGAAGGTCGTGGACCCACCGTAGGCGATGACCAGGTAACTGCCCGGCGGCCTGGGCTCGATGACGTCTTCCTTGTTGCGGAAGCCGAGGCTGTTGGTCTCGGAGTTCGAGTTGTAGGCGTTGGCGGCGTGGATCGCGCCGAACTCCTCGTCATAGGTCCAGAGGCCGTAGGTCTTGCCCGGTACGCCGTACTTGAAGTGAAGGTAGGCGTAGCCTGCGCCTTCGATCGCGAGAAGCAGGGCCACTGGGAAACCGACGACGAGGATCAGGCTGAACAGGATCTTCTTCCAAAGCGGAAGATCCAAGCTTCTGGTCGTCTGCGGCATTCGATACGTCACGTCCTCGTACTGTCGGCGGACTATCGATCAACCCGCCGGGCCGTTCAAGCACGGCCCTGCCGGCCTTGCTGGCTCCGCTTCTCGGCGCGTGCGATCGCTTCGGAGACCGCTTCGGCCTGGCGATTCGAGATATGGCCATTGGCCTCATATTCGCGACAGACCTTGCGCAGAAACGGGCTGGCGTCGGCATGGGCCTGGGCACGCTTCATCAGGGCATCGTGGATGTGTGGCGGTCCCTTGCTTCGGGCTGCACTGCGGGCAAGAAACAGCCTGATGCCGATGGCGACCACGACCGCCACGACGACGACGATCAGGATCTCGGACGGCACGCCGGTCAACGAAGCACCGTCTCGGCGCGTTGCGCCATGGCCAGCAGCGGCCGGTCGTGGAGGCGTGGCGCTACGATCTGCAGCCCGACCGGCAGGCCGTCGCGGCCGGTGCCGCAGGGAACCGAAATGCCCGGGACCAGGGCAAGATTGAACAGCGGTGTGAAGACCGCATGGCCGCGCGGCCCTGCGGGCTTGTTTTCGATGGTCCCGGGATAGACCTGCTCGACCGGCCAGGAGACACAGGCCGTGGTCGGCGTAAGCAGGTAGTCGTACTCGGTGAAGAATTGCGCGACCGAGCGCGCGCAGGCATCGGCGAAGCGAAAGGCGGCGACGACGTCGGTACCGGGGACCTGGCGGCCGGTCTCGATCAGGCTGGCGATATTGTCGCCGAACAGTGCACCGTCGGCGGCATGACGTTCACCGTAGAGCAGGGTCGAGGCGGCTGCATTCACGGCGCCGAACGCTCGTTCGGTGGTGCTCTCGGGCCAGGCGATGTCGGCTTCCTCGATGCGCCAGCCGGCGGCGCGCAGCTTGCCGATCGCCGCCTCGAAGGCCGTCATCACGTCGGGATCGACGGCGACGCCGAGGCCGAGCCGCGGGCTGACGGCGATGCGCGGTTCGGCCGGCGGTGGCACGTCGAGCAGGGCGACCGAATGGGGATCGCGGCGGTCCGGGCCGGCCATGACCTCGAAGGCGGCGCGGGCGTCGGCTACCGTCCGGCCCATGGGGGCGGTCACGCCGTAGAGCGGCCCGTAGGCACCTCCGAAGCCGAACGGCGAGGGGATCGCGCCGGCCGACGTCTTTAGCCCGACCACACCGCAATGGGACGCCGGCCGGCGGCCAGAACCGCCGCCGTCGGTGCCGAGCGCGATCGGCGTGAATCCGGCCGCCAACGCGGCCGCGGCCCCGCCGGACGAACCGCCCGGCGTCAAGGCGGTGTTCGATGGATGCCGCGTCGGACCATAGACCTTGTTCTCCGTGTGGCCCTTGGCGGCCATTTCCGGCGTGTTGGTCATGCCGAGAAAGATGCCGCCGGCATTCTTCAACCGTTCGACGGCTACGGCGTCACGCGGCGGCTTGAAGTCCTTATAGAGCAGCGAGCCGTTGGTAACGCGGCGGCCCTGCACCCAGGTCGTGTCCTTCACCGTGTAGGGTACGCCCAGGATCGGTCCATCGAAGCCTTGCTTGCGGCGGGCATCGACCACATCGGCCGATGCGCGTGCTTCGGCAGGGGCGAAGTCAACGATGGCGGTGAGCTTGCCGTTGGTCGCCTCCACGCGCGCGATCGCCATCTCAGCGACATCGCGTGCCTTGACCTTGCCCGTGCGCACGGCCTGCGCGATGGCGGCAACACCCTGATCCAACAACTCGCTCATCCAGTTTTCCCCCGAAGCGTTTGCGGCGGCATGTTACGGTACGAAGCCATGTCATTGGAGAGTGATCTCTATGCGCCGGTGAAGGCGCTGCTCGAAGGCCAGGGTTACGTCGTCAAGGGCGAGGTGCGTGGCTGCGATGTCGTCGCGGTACGCGGTGCGGAACCGCCGGTCATCGTCGAGCTCAAGCGCGTCTTCGGACTCGGGCTGGTCCTTCAGGGTGTGGATCGTCTGGCGCTCACCGACCTCGTCTACCTTGCCGTTGGGCAATGGCCCAAGCAGATCAAGAACGTCCGCAGGCTCTGCCGCCGATTGGGGCTGGGCCTGATCGTGGTGAGTGGCGAAAAGGCCGACGTGGTCCTCGACCCCGTGCCTTACATGCCGCGCAAGAACAAGCGCAAAGCCGGCCGGATGCTGGGAGAGCATGCGCGTCGGGTCGGCGATCCCAATGTCGGCGGCCAGGCGATGCGGGCGCCGCTGATGACGGCCTATCGACAGCAGGCGCTGCGCTGCGCCGAGCTGTTGGCTGCGAACGGGCCGATGAAGCTGGCGACAATGCGGTCGATGGCCGATGTGCCGAACGTGGCAAGCATCTTGCAGAGCGACATCTATGGCTGGTTCGAGCGGATTGAGCGTGGCGTCTATACCATCACGCCGAAGGGGCGGCAGGGATTGCAGCAATTCGATCGACAGGTGTCGTAAGTGCTGATTGCCCAGCTATCCGATCCGCACGTACGCCCTCGGGGCCGGCTCTACCAGGACGTGGTCGACTCCAATGCGCAGTTTGCCGCGGCGATTTCGGCGGTGAACAAGCTCGATCCACGGCCCGACCTCGTCCTTCTGAGCGGCGACCTGGTGGATCACGGGCGAGACGAAGAATACGAAATGCTGAGTGAGTTGCTGGCCGCCGTCAAAGTGCCGCTGCTGGCGATTCCCGGCAACCACGACGATCGCGAGGCTTTCCGTCGGGCTTTCGCCGGCCGGCCATGGCTGCCCGCGTCAGGGCCGATCGACTATGTGGTCGGCGACGGCGGCGCCGTACGGATCGTCGCCGTCGATGTTACCCTGCCAGGACTGCATCACGGACTCGTCGGGGTCGAGAAGGCGGCCTGGCTGGACAGCGTGCTGTCCTCCGATCCGAGGCGTCCGACCGTCGTGATGATGCATCAGCCGCCATTCGATACCGGGATCCCGTACCTCGACCTCTATTCCTGCCGGGAAGGGCAACGGCTGGCCGACGTGGTCCGCCGGCACCCCCAAGTCGAAAGGATCGTGTGCGGCCATGTCCACCGGTTCATGCAGATGCGGTTCGGGGGCACGATGCTTTGCACCGCACCGTCGACGACGACAGCGATCGCTCTGCAGCTTCGACCGGAGGCGCTACCGGCCTCGCATGTCGAGCCACCGGCATTCCTGCTGCATCACTGGCGGCCGGAGACCGGGCTGGTGACGCACTTTTTGCCCATCGGCGTCTTCCCGGGACCCTATCCATTCGCCTGAGCGGAAACTCAGCGCCTGAGCGGAGACGTACGGCATGCCGGCGGCCGGGCCCCGTGCCCGGAGATTTCATGGGCGCCGAAAGGCTGCCAGCATGCTTTTTGCGAGGATAGGCAGGCGACCTGCACGCTCGAACGTCACCTGCACGAAACCCGCTCTGTCGAGTGCCCGAGCGAGGGTTTTCTCGGAATAGAACTTGATGTGGCCGCCCTCCCAGAGCGGACCATGGTGGTCGTCCCATTTGTCGGCGAGCGACAGAGCCAGGTTCTTCCAGTAGCCGTGAAATGGCGTCGAGATGATGCCGAGACCCCCCGGTTCGAGCAGGTCGAAGGTGGTCCTCAGGAAGGCTTCCGGCGAGTAGCAATGCTCGATCACTTCGAGGCTGATCACGACCGGGAAGCGGCCATACGTAGCCGCCAGATCGTCATATCCCGTGCCGAGATGGAAGCTCGGCCCGGAGAAGCTGCGTCGGGCCAGGTCGATACCCTCGCGCGAAGGATCGATTGCCGTCACGTCGTAGCCGAGGCCCGCCAGCAGGTTGGCGGTTGCCCCGTTGCCCGATCCGATCTCGAAAATCCGTCGGTCTTCTGCCTTGTGCCGGTCCAGCAGCTTCAGGAGGACCGGCCAGATGTATCTATTGGGCCAACTCGGCTCGCTGCTCGGATAATCCGTCTGGGGAATGTCCGGCGCTGCGCCGCGCGTGGCAGTGGTTTCGTCCAGCATGACGCCGGATTAGACCGTTTTCGCGCGGCGCTCTCAAGTTATTGCCGGTAGGTGCGGCGGTGGTTCCTCAGAAGATGTTGAGAAACAGCATGTAGAGGCTGGCCGAGAGAGCGATGGCGCAGGGCAGGGTGAGCACCCAGGCCATCAGCAGATTGCGTACCGTGGCCATCTGCAGTCCCGACCCGTTGGCGGCCATTGTGCCGGCCACACCTGACGAGAGGACGTGTGTGGTCGAGACCGGCAGGCCGTAGACGTCGGCGGCGGCGATGGTGCCGGCGGCTACCAGCTCGGCCGAGGCACCCTGGGCGTAGGTCAGGTGGCTCTTGCCGATCTTCTCGCCCACCGTGACCACAATCCGCTTCCAGCCGATCATGGTACCGAGGCCCAGCGCGATCGCCACGGCGACTTTCACCCAGGTCGGGATGAAGCGCGTGGCGTTGTCGAGCTCCTTCTTGTAGGCGTTGAGAACCGCCACCTCCTGCTTGGAAAGCGAGTTCTCCTTGTCCTTCATCAGGAAGCGCAGCGCCTCCGAGGCAAGGTACATGTCGTTACGCGTGTTGCTGACGGCATCGGCCGGAATGCTGGCCAACGAACCGTAGCGATCGACCTGGGTGGCGATCTCCTTCACCAAAGCGGCGAGGGAGACGTAGGTGCCCTCGTCGATCTTGCGCGCCGAGACAAATTGCGTCACGGCGGGGCGCGGATTGCCGAGCAGGTTGTAGCCGGCCGCCTGCTTTTCGATCACCACGGCCGCTGCCGCCGAGGCTGTCCGGAAGGATTCGACGTGGCTCGGCGCCGGCGTGCGATTGAGCGCATAGGCCGTCGGCACGGTGCCGATCAGGATCAGCATGATGAGGCCCATGCCCTTCTGGCCGTCGTTGGAGCCGTGCGCGAAGCTGACGCCGGTGCAAGTCAGGATCAGGATGCCGCGGATCCACCACGGCGGCGGCTGCTGGCCCTTGGGCTCGGCATAGAGCGAGGGGTTGCGGACGAGCAGCTTGAGCGACAGCAGGACCAGGGCCGCGGCGCAGAAACCGAAGAGCGGCGAGAGCAGCAGGGCGTAGCCGATCTCGGTCGCCTTGCTCCAATCGACACCCGACGTGCCGTCCATGCCGCGGGCCAGGGCGTTGGCGATGCCGACGCCGATGATCGATCCGATCAGGGTATGGGAGCTCGAGGCGGGAAGGCCCAGCCACCAGGTTCCCAGGTTCCAGATGATCGCCGCGATCAGGAGCGCGAAGACCATGGCGAAGCCCGCACTGCTGCCGACCTGCAGGATCAATTCGACGGGCAGCAGGGAGACGATGCCGAAGGCGACGGCACCGGTCGATGTCAAGACGCCCAGGAAGTTGAACACACCCGACCAGACGACGGCCAGCTCGGCCGGCAACGAATGGGTGTAGATCACCGTGGCGACCGCGTTGGCCGTGTCGTGGAAGCCGTTCACGAATTCGAAGCCCAGCGCGATCAGCAGGGCCACGAGCAGCATCAGGTAGGGCAGGAAGGTGGTGATCTTCGTGCCCGTGGCATTCACGTCGGAGTAGACGCTGTAGACGACGTAGAGGAAGCCGGCTGCCAGCACACCGAAGAAGATGATGGCAGTCAGCGGATTGAAGCCCTTGTCGAGGTCGGGTCGCGAGCTGTGGGCCGCCGGCTCGATCGGCGGCGCCTGCATGGCAATCTCGGTCATTGATGTCCCCCGGAGAAGCAGAGCAGGGGCAATCATCGCCGCTGCCCTTGACGCTCAGATGACAACTGCGTTCAGTGGGACTGCAACGCCACGCGAGTTCAGGCAGTATAGTCAGGTATGCGCAAACTCGAAATCGTTCATCGGACTCGCTACGATTATTCCGAGCCCGTCACGCTCGGTGACCATCGCCTGATGTTCCGTCCGCGCGACAGCCATGATCTTCGGCTGTTGCACACCGGTCTCGTGATCGAGCCGGCGGCGCAGGTGCGGTGGATCCACGATCCATTCGGCAATTCGATTGCCATCGCTTCGTTCGAAGACACGACCCAGATGCTTGAACTGTCGAGCACGATCCAGGTCGAGCGCTACGGCACGTCTCCGGAGCTGTCGCCGATCGAAGACTATGCGCGGACCTTGCCGTTCTCCTATCTCGCCGAGGAAGCGCCCGATCTGTCGCGGTACGTCGAACGACATTACCCGGATCCCAACGCCGAGGTTACGACCTGGACCAAGCAGTTTCTCGACGGCGAGAACGGTGTGGACACTTTTGCGACGCTGACGCGACTGTGCACGGGCATCAAAGAGACATTGAAGTATGCGATGCGATTCGAGATCGGCACCCAGCCGCCGGCGGTGACGCTCGAAAGCGGTGGCGGAACCTGTCGCGATTACGCGCTGCTGATGATGGAGGGCGCTCGCTCGCTCGGCATCGCGGCGCGCTTCATCACCGGCTACCTCTACGATCCGGTGCTCGATACGGCATCGGCCGATGGGACGGCGCATGCCTATCCGCATGCCTGGCTCGAGGTCTACCTACCGGGGGCCGGCTGGGTTGAATTCGACCCGACCAACGGCATCATCGGCAGCGAGCGGCTGATCCGTGTCGCGGTCGGCCGGGATCCGGAGCAGGCCATGCCCATCAAGGGTACGTTCACCGGCTCGAGCGACGTCGTCGTGACCGCCGCAGTCGATGTCCAGGTGCGAACCTTGCCGGAGCAGCAGGAAGGTGAATCGGCATCGCCGATGCAAGACCTTTGACATCGCGTACCGACGGCGGTTGAGTGCGCCAAACGGCCGGCTTATCCAGGCCCAACTCGTCCAGCCCCAAGGGGAATGGCTTCTGTTGACTATCTTTGAGTGGCTGCTGCGTGGCCTCATGGGCATCGGTGGCGCGATCCTGGTGTGGATCGCCTGGCCGGTTTCCAAAGGGGCATGGCAGGCGCAGCAGGCCGATCTGGTCGTGACCAATCTGCGATTGGGATACAGGACCGATCTGGGCGATGTGCGCCTGGCAATCGAGGCTCTGGACCGGGCGATCGCCCTCGATCCCACGGCAACCCGCCACCTGCAGCGGTCTGAATTGTTCGTCGCGGCGGCCCTGGTGCCGACCTTCGAGCCGACACCGGAGCAGCGTGTCGACTGGCTGAAGCGCGCCGAAGCCGATCTCGAATTCGGCCTGGGCAGGGATCCTGGACGCGGCATCCAGTGGTTGCGGTTGGCCGCCGTGCGATTGGGGCTGGAAGGGCCGTCGCAACGCTCGGTGGCGCCGCTCCTGATGTCGATCGACACCTCGTCGATGATGCAGCCGCTCTGGCCGACGCGGCTTCAAATCATCCTCGACAATGGGCAGGTTCTGACGCCCGAGCAACGCGATCTCGTCGGCGCTTATGTCCTGCGAACCTGGCGACTGAGCTCCGACAGGCGATGGTTTGTCGACGCGATACGCACGCCGATTGACGAACTTTTCGTTCGCTACTTCATGCGTGATGAACCGGGTGCCCAGGAGCAGCTTACGCAGCTGCTCTCGGAGAGGAAGAAATGAGCAGCAGCTGGTCGACCGAGGCCTGGGAAGAGGAGGGCGGTGAGCCGGGTGTCGTCCCCGACCGGCGATGGCCCTGGTACCTGCGCCGTGCCGTCGACGTGGCGATGGTGGCATTTTTCCTTGCGGTTGTGATGCTGGCTGCCGTGCCGATGGGAGCCAATCGTGATTGGGCCTGGGCACCGCTCTGTACCCTGTTCGGCCTGATGGCGATCGCGGTCGCGTGCGGTATCGGCGGGCGGCGCGGTCTCGCCGTGGCCGAGATCGAACGCCGGCCGCTGCTGGCATTGACGTGCCTCTTTCTCTTCATGCTCGCCTTCGCTCTGTGGCAGATGTCGGCCTTGGCACCTCTGGCGGGCGACGCATGGCTCTTTCGGCGAGCCGCCGAAATCCTCGGCAGTGCCCACGCGCCGATCCCGGCGGTTGCGGCAGACCTTGCGCGCAACTCGCTCCTGCGCTGCATCGCCTGCGGGCTGGTCTTTCTGATTGCACGCGCGCTTTGTCGTGACCGCAACCAGGCGCGCTGGCTGCTGATTGCCCTGGCGGCGAGCGGCGTGCTGGTCGTGGCGTATGGGCTGGCCATGCAGGTATCGACGAACGCCTGCTACGTCGGCACCTATCTCAAGATGCATCACGAGTTCAGCGAGAAGCAGTATTGCCTGATGAGCGGCACCTTCGTGAACTCGAACTCCTTCGCCTGCTACGCAGGTATGTCCGTCATCGCGGTGATCGCGCTTCTGCTGAGTGGTGAGCGCAAGCGGAGCCAGACGTCTTATTCGTACGGCTATGGAGAGGACGACGACCGCCGATTCATCGACTGGCTGACCGGCGCGCGAGTGGCCCAGCTCGCAGCGTTGCCGCTGTTGCTGGGCGGATTGCTGTTCTCGGCGTCGCGGGCCGGTCTTGCCGCCACGGCCATTGGCGTGTGCGCGTTCGGCTTCTTGATCACGCGCGGCCGATGGAAGTCGCAATCCTATTTCGCTCGAGCGTTGTTTGTCGGCCTTGCGATCAGCGTCGTCGTCGGGCTGATCGCGGGCGAGGCATTGATTGCCAAGTTCGCGGGAGCGGACGACACCTGGGCTCGCCTGCGGATCTGGCAGACAAGTCTCCAGATGATTGCTCTCTCCCCCTGGCTGGGGTGGGGGCTTGGCGGATTCGCCGACGCCTATGCGATCCTGCAGCCGGGCAGCATCCTGCAGCCCAACGACCTCGCTCACTCCACCCCCCTCGAGGTGGTCGTGGAACTGGGCGTGCTTGCCGCCCTGCCAGCCTTTGCCGTCGTCCTCATTCCATGGAGCGTATGCCTGCGTGGCGCCTTGAAGCGCCGGTTCGCGCAACGCTACCTTCCGGCGGCGGCTTTCGCGATTGCCGGGGTGCCCATCCTGCATTCCACGGTCGATTTCAGCCTGCAGATGCCGGCCATCGGCTTCGTTGTCAGCGCTTCTCTCGGCATGGGATGGGCACAGGCATTCGGTCGCAGGGACAGGGGCCAAGAACACTTTGTCGCAGAGCGAGAAATCGGATAAACCACATTTGGGATGCAAGTATGCGTTGGGGCATACCTGCTTGTGTGGTGAAAATAGGGTAGGGTGTGTGGGTGGTCGCGGGCGAAGGTTCGCGGGCGTCGACGTGCACCCAGGTGGGAATGAAAGTGCGTAGAGCATATCCAGCCGGCCTCGAGGCGGCGGGCACTGACGCGCTGCCGATGCAAGTGCCGCTCATGAGATCGGCACCGCAGCGTTTTATCGAGACCTGGGTCGATGCCGTTCTGGGCTTCCTGTTCTGCGTCGTCTTGCCGATCCCCATCTATGCGACGGCCGAGCCGTTCGCCAAGGAGTTCGGCGCTGCGGAGATCACGATCTCCGTCACCGCGCTCGCCTATGCCATCGTCTGGTATTGTGGCCGTCGGCTGGACGCCTATCCGAGCGCGCGGTTGCGCGGCAATGTCGGCTACATGGCGCCCGTCGCGGTCGTCACCTATGCGCTGATCGCCGCCATCCTGCTGCTGCTGCGTCTCGACTATTCCCGCTTCCAGCTCTTCGGCAGCGGCCTGCTGGCCTTGCTCTGGGTGACCACGATCGCCCAGCTGCGCTCCCGCTATCTCGTCCGAAACTATGCCGTAATGCCGCGCCGCACGATCGCGGCCATGCCCATGCTTCCGACCTGCCGCTGGCTCGATTTCGCCGATGTCCGCCGCGACGGGTTGCGTGTCGATGCGATCGTGGCCGACCTCAATACCGAGTTGGAGGAGGGCCAAATCGAGGAGTTGGCCGATGCCGCCATCGCAGGTATTCCCGTTCTCGATCGGCGCCACATCGTCGAGATGCTGACCGGCCGTACCCCGCTCGGCGGCCTGACGCCCAACGAGTTCGGAGCGTTGTTGCCGTCGCGCCAGTATCTTGTTGTCCGGCGTTTGGTCGAACTCGGTCTCACGGTTCTGGCCCTGCCATTGCTGCTGCCGGTGCTTCTGGTCGTCGGAGTGCTGGTGCGTTTGGATAGTCCAGGGCCGGTCTTCTTCCTGCAGGAGCGCGTCGGCCGTCGAGGCCAGCCCTTCCGCATGATCAAGTTCCGCACCATGTTTCATGGCGCCGGCGGCCCGAGCTTCACGACCACTTCGGACGCCCGCATCACGCGGATTGGGCGCCATCTCCGGCGATACCGGCTCGACGAGCTGCCGCAGCTCTTCAATATCCTGCGGGGCGACATGAGCTGGGTGGGCCCGCGCCCCGAGGCGGCATCGCTCGAGCAGCGGTATGTGCGGGATATCGAGTATTTCGCGTTGCGTAGCATCGTTCGACCGGGGGTGACGGGTTGGGCGCAGATCAATCAAGGCTATGCCCATGATGCCGACGAAATGCGCGCAAAGCTCGAGTACGACCTCTATTACCTCAAGCATTGCTCGCTGTGGCTCGATCTGGTGATCGTGCTGCGAACGTTCGCGGTGGTGTTCCAAGGCACCGGCGCCCGCTAGACTGTGCCTGACGACCATGTGCGGCATAGCGGGGATCCACGCCTATCTCGACGTCGCACCGCCGGTCGACCACGGCGAACTGGTGCGCGTCACCGAGCGCATGACGGCGCGTGGACCCGACGGTAGCGGTCTATGGCTGGCCGACGACCATCGGACGGGGTTCGGCCACCGGCGGCTTGCGATCATCGACCTGTCCAATGGCGGCGCGCAGCCCATGCAGGGCGAGAACGGCCGTCTCACCATCACTTTCAACGGCGAGATCTACAACTATCGGGAATTGCGTGCCGAGCTGCAGGCCAAGGGACGGGTCTTCCGCAGCGAGTCCGACACCGAGGTGCTGCTGCACCTCTATGCCGAGTACGGCGCCGATATGGTCCGGCGCCTGCGAGGCATGTTTGCTTTCGGTTTGTGGGATGCCGCCCGGCGGACGCTGTTGCTGGCCCGCGACCCTCTGGGAGTAAAGCCGCTCTATTGGTCGGATGACGGCTGGACCGTTCGCTTCGCCTCGCAGGCGAAAGCGCTGCTGGCGGGGGGCGCTGTGTCGCGCGATCCCGACCCGGCGGGCATTGTGGGGTTCCACCTGCTGGGCAGTGTGCCCGAGCCTTTCACGATTTGGCGCGGCGTGCATGCTCTGCCGGCCGGGACGACACTTACCGTCGATGCAACCGGGCCGCATGAGCCCGTGCGCTACTATGATGTGGCGGCAGCGCTCGCCGCGCGCTCGGCGTCGAGGGCACACGACCTGGACGGTGCTCGCGGCCGGCTGGCCGGGGCATTGCACGATTCGGTTCGGCACCATCTGGTGGCCGATGTGCCGGTTGCGGTGTTCCTGTCGGCCGGAATCGATTCGGGAGCGCTGCTCGGCACGATGGCCGATCTCGGCGCCCGCGACGTCTCCGCTGTCACCCTGGCGTTCGACGAATTCAAGGGCCTGGCGCTCGACGAGGCGCCGCTGGCCGCAGAGGTCGCCGCACGCTACGGCGCCCGCCACATCGTGCGCACCGTTGATCGGCCTGAGTTCGAGCGCGATTTGCCGATGCTGCTCGACGCCATGGACATGCCGACGATCGACGGCATCAACACCTGGTTCGTCGCCAAGGCGGCCCGCGAGGCCGGGATCAAGGTGGCATTGAGCGGTCTCGGCGCCGACGAGTGCTTCGGTGGATATCCGTCCTTCGTCGACGTGCCGCGCAGCGTTCGCTGGCTGCGGCCGATATCCTGGGTGCCGGGTCTCGGCGCTCTCGCGCGGCGGGGACTATCTGGTGTCATTGCGGCGGGGCTCGGCTTGCATCCCAAGTCGGCAGGTGTGCTGCAGTACGGGGGCAGTTGGGCGGGGGCCTACCTGCTTCGCCGCAGCGTCTACATGCCGTGGGAACTCGAGACCCTGCTGGCCCCCGACCTGGTGGAAGAGGGGCTGCGGCGGCTCGCGCCGCTCAGCCGCATTGCCGCCGCGCTCGAGGCCGGCAAGCCACTTGGCGATTTCGACCGCGTCGCGGCACTCGAGACCTCGCTCTACATGCGCAACCAGCTTCTGCGCGATGCCGACTGGGCCGGCATGGCGCATTCGGTCGAGATTCGCGTGCCCTACGTCGATCCGTTCTTTCTCGCGGCACTTCCCCCGGGAGATGTGCTGGCGAACGTCCGTGCCAAGGATGTCGTCGCAGAAGTGCCGTCGAAGCCGCTGCCTGACAGCGTTCGACATCGCCGCAAGACGGGCTTTTCGACACCGGTCGGTCGCTGGTTGACCGAGGCCGCCGGCAGAGGCGTGAGCAAGGCGTTGGCCGAGCCGGCACCGGCAGGCATCGACTTTTCCGCGGCCTCCCGCTCCTGGGCGCAGCGTGTCTGGCGGTCCGGCTGGCTCGAACCGGCAACGGCCTGACGAGACGATGGCTTCTCGCATCCTGGCGCTGGTCGGCGACTGTTACGGCGCCCGCGGTGGCATCGCGCGGTATAATCAGGACCTGTTCGAGGCACTGGCGGACGGCGACGTCGAAATCCTGATCCTGCCGCGCCTCGGCGATGCGACGGGCATCGACCTGCCGCCGGGGATCCGGCAGGCGGCCGCAATCTTCAACCGCGTTACCTTCTCCGCGGCCGCGCTCGTCGCGGCCTGGCGATTTCGGCCGGTCGACGTGGTGTTTTGCGGCCACGTGTTCATGGCGCCGCTCGCCTTCGTCCTGGCGCGGCTTCTCGGTGCGCGCTACTGGCTGCAGACGCATGGCACGGATGTCTGGAACGACCGGACGGCCGTCTCGCGTCGTCTGATCGAAGCAGCTGACCTGGTGAGCACGGTGAGCCGCGAGACACGCCGCATCCTGTTGACCTGGGTCAACCTGCCGCCAGATCGGGTGCGGGTACTGCCCGACACGGTGCGGGACGTCTTTACGCCAGGATCCTCTCGGTCGGACCGGGGGGATGAGGCAACGTATGGCCCGGGGCCGGTCCTGCTGACGGTTGCACGGCTCGCCGCAAGCGAACGCTACAAGGGCCACGAGGCGATCTTTTCGGTCCTTCCCGCGCTGCGACGGAAGTTCCCGGACCTGGTCCATCTCGTTGCCGGCGACGGCGATGACCGGGGACGCCTCGAAGCGGCCGCCGCCGAGAAGGCGCCTGGTGCCGTGCACTTTCTGGGATATGTCCCCGACGCCGATCTTCCCGATCTCTATCGCCGGGCCGACTTGTATGTAATGCCCAGCACGGAGGAGGGCTTCGGCATTGTCTATCTCGAAGCCGCTGCCTGTGGACTGCGTGTCCTCGGTGGGAAGGGCGGCGGCACGGCCGACGCCATTCCCGACGAGCGCGTCGGCGCGATCGTCGATCCTGCCGACCGCGACGCACTCGTGACGGCGATCGTGCGGCAACTCGAGTTGGGCAGGGCCGATCCGTCGGCGGTCGAGCCCTATCGGCGCCCGCATTTTGCCGCTGCTGCCCGCGCACTCTATGCTCGCCTTGTCGCCCAGCCGCGTCGTAAGAAGTCCGGCCTATGAACAATCCCTCGGAACGGCTCATCCTCGAGGCCGGACGCGCCGACCGGCAGTACTGGCTGGACCTTTGGCGCTACCGGGAGCTCTTCTTCATCCTTGCCTGGCGCGATGTGGCGATCCGCTACAAGCAGACGGTGATCGGGCTGGCCTGGGCCTTTGTCCGACCGTTCATGACGATGGTCGTCTTCACCGTCGTGTTCGGGAAGATCGCCAGGCTGCCGACCGAGGGAACGGCTCCCTATGCCGTCCTGGTCTTTGCCGGGCTGTTGCCGTGGACCCTTGCATCGTCGATTCTCAACGATGCGTCCGGCAGCGTTACGGGCAACGGACAACTCGTCAGCAAGGTCTATTTCCCCCGTCTCATCATTCCCCTTGCCACTGTCCTGGTCGGCCTGATCGACTTCGGCGTGAGCCTTATCATTCTGGCCGGGGTCATGGCCTGGTATGGGGTGATGCCGGATTGGCACATTCTGCTGCTGCCTGCGTTCGTGCTCCTGGCGGTCCTGGTGGCGATCGGACCGGCACTCTGGGCCGCGGCGATGATCGTCAAGTATCGCGACTTTCGCTTCGTCATTCCCTTTGCCGTCCAGGTCGGGCTCTATGTCTCGCCGGTCGGCTTTTCGGCCAAGATCGTGCCGTCCGAATGGCTACTTCTTTATAGCCTCAACCCGATGGTCGGCGTGATCGACGGTTTCCGCTGGGCCATTCTGGGCGGCGAGAGCCCGCTTTACCTGCCGGGCTTCGCCTTGAGCCTGCTCGTCACCGCCGGCATGCTGTGGCTGGGCATCCACACCTTCCGCAGCACCGAACGCCGCTTCGCGGATCTGATCTGACCATGTCCGATACGGTCATCCGCGCCGACAAGCTCGGCAAGAGCTTCATCATCGGCCACAACAAGTTCGAGCACAGCGCCATCCTGGGCGAAGCGCTGATCCGCCGGGCCCGCAGCATCCTGCGCAAGGGCGGTGACATGTTTCGTGGCCGCGCCGTCATCGAGGGCGACGAACTCGAGGAATTCTGGGCGCTGCGTGACGTCGATTTCGAGATCAAGCGCGGCGAGCTGGTGAGCATCATCGGACGCAACGGCGCCGGCAAGACGACCCTGCTGAAGATACTGTCGCGCATCCTGGAGCCGACGATGGGGCGGGTGGAGATCGACGGCCGCGTCGCAAGTCTGCTCGAAGTGGGAACCGGCTTTCACCCCGAACTGACCGGCCGCGAGAACGTCTTCCTGAACGGCGCGATTCTCGGCATGACCCGTCGGGAGGTGCAGTCCAAGTTCGATCAGATCGTCGACTTTTCCGGGGTCGAGAAGTTCCTCGACACGCCGGTGAAGCGCTACTCGGTCGGCATGTACGCCCGGCTGGCCTTCGCGGTGGCGGCCCATCTGGAGACGGACATCCTGTTCGTCGACGAAGTGTTGGCGGTCGGCGACAGCGAGTTCCAGAAACGCTGCCTGGACCGCATGTCGGAGGTGGCGAATGCCGGCCGCACCGTTCTTTTCGTCAGTCACAATCTCGCTGCCGTGACGGCGTTGACCCGACGTGGCATCGTGCTGAAAGAAGGGCGGCTTATTTTCGACGGTCCGGTCGAGGCAGCGGTTGCCCAGTATTCGGCGTCGCTCAGCAAGGGCAAGGTGGGTCGAGACTGGGGACGGGGACGTCATTCGGCGATCGTCGCCGCCGACCTGCTGGATGCGCACGGTACGCCGACCGATATCTACGAACCGGGGGCACTCTTCCAACTTCGTGTGGAGATCGAGACGACGGACACGCTTGGCGTCGCCGTCGAGGTGCAGTTGCGTGACGCCAACAACCTGCCTGTGGGCTACTACTCCTCCGGTATTTTTTCCGGCATGACATTGCCGGCCAAGCCGGGCAGGCAGACCTGCACATTCAGCCTGCGGCCTCTGTTCCTCGCATCGGGCAGCTACAGTTTCGATCTCGGTACGGTCTCGATTGCGTCCATCGCCGATCACCACGTGCCGAATGCGATCACCTTTCGCGTCGCCGCCTGCAATCCTGGGGGCGGCACCATCGATTTTCATCAGGATTACGGTGAAGGCGTCATCGCGCTGCAGCTCGACGGTTCCATGTCCATCGATTCCAAGCCGTTGGCTGCGGGGTGACCGCGTCGATGCCGCGCGCGGTCTGCATTGTCAGTCCCGGCAGCCTCGCCTCGGACCCGCGTGTCGTCAAAGAGGCCCGCGCCCTGCACGACGCAGGTTATGAGGTAACCACCGTCACCTGCGACTACAGCGAAGCGCTCCGGGCGGAGGACGACGAGATTGCGGCGACCGCGCCCTGGAAAGTCGTTCGCGTGAGGCGCGCGCCGGAGGAAGGCGTGTCGGCCAGGGTCGCCAGCACCATCGCGAAGGCTCTGGAGACGGCCGGCATGACTGTACCGGCCGGGGTCGCGGCGTGCAGCGCCCGCGCACCGGTCGGGCCGCTGATGAGGACACTCCGCGGAGTCCGTGCGGAGCTCTACATCGCGCACTACGTGGCGGCATTGCCGGCTGCCGCCGGGGCAGCCCGCCGTCATGGTGCGCTGCTCGGTTTCGATGCCGAGGATTTTCATTCGGGTGAAGGAACGAAGGATCCCGGCGAGGACTTTCGCATGCGCATGGTCGAGGCGGTCGAAGGGGCCTTTCTGCCGGACTGCGCCTACATGACGGCGGCTTCGCCGATGATCGGTGCCGCCTACGCCGAGCGTTATGGTCTGGCGTCGACGACCGTGCTCAATGTCTTTCCGCTGGCGATGGCACCGGAGCGGCAGGGGCAGGGGCAGGGGCAGGGCCTCAAGGCGTACTGGTTCTCCCAGACCATCGGTCTCGACCGCGGCCTGCAGGCCTTCATCCAGGCGATGGGGCATGCCCGGACTCCGATCACTCTGGATATCCGGGGCAGCAACCGTTGGGGCCATGGCGATGCACTGCTGGCTCTGGCCGGCCAGGTAGGTGTTGAAGGTCGAGTGCGGTTGCTGCCGATGGCGCCGCCGGGCGAGATGGTCAGGCTGGCGGCCGAGTACGATATCGGCCTGTCGCTCGAAACCGACGTCAGCGAGAACCGCCGGATCTGCCTCACCAACAAGATCTTCACCTACCTTCTGGCCGGCATTCCCGTCGTCATGAGCCGGACGCCGGCGCAAGTGAAGCTGGCCCCCGACCTCGGCATGGCGGCCCGGCTCTGCTCCCTCGACGACCCTGTCGAATTGGCGTCGATTCTGGATTCCCTGGCGTCGCCGGGCGCACGGGCTGCTGCGGCGGCAGAGGCGTGGCGGCTCGGCCGAGAGCGCTACAACTGGGAGAAGGAACAGGCCGAGCTGCTGACGGCGGTCGCCGCTGCATTCGATCGCTCGATGCCGGCCGCCGGAAAGGCTGGTCACTGATGCGTCTGCTGCTGACCGCTGATCCGGAAATCGAAGTGCCGCCGCGCCTCTATGGCGGTATCGAGCGGATCGTCGATGTCCTGGTCCGACGGCTGCGAGCAGCTGGGCATATCGTTGGCCTGGTGGCGCGGCCAGGGTCGAGCTGCCCAGCCGATGCTGTCTTCGCCTGGCCCGGTCAGAGTTCGCTTTCCCGCCGTGACACCGTCGCCAACACGCACTTCCTCTGGAAGACCACACGGGCATTCGAGCCCGACCTCGTTCACAGCTTCTCGCGCGTCGCCTATCTGCTGCCGTTGCTGCGCGGGCGCATTCCTTTGGTGATGTCCTATCAGCGCGAGCCCACGCGGCGGACATCCGGCCTCGCGGTGAAGCTCGCCAGCCCCGGCGTGATCACCTTCACCGGCTGCAGCGAGTACATCGCCCGCCGCGGCCGGCCGGCCGGGGGCGAGTGGTATGGCATTCCCAATTTCGCCGATACCGAAGCACTTTCATTCGTCCCGTCAGTGGCGGCCGACGCACCGCTGGTCTTTCTCAGCCGAGTCGAGGAAATCAAGGGGGCCCATTGGGCGATCGAGATTGCGCGCCGGACCGGGCGGCGGCTTGTCATTGCCGGCAACCATTCGAAAGGCAACGATCCGGAGGGCGAATTCTGGCGCCGCCGGATCGTCCCGGAGATCGGCAAGGGCGGCATCGAGTATATCGGACCGGTCGACGACGTGCAGAAGAACGCGCTGCTGGGCCAGGCGCGGGCGATGCTGGTCCCGATCCAGTGGAACGAGCCGTTCGGGATCGTCTTTGCCGAGGCCCTGGCCTGCGGCACGCCGGTGATCTCCTGTCCGCGCGGTGCGTTGCCGGAGATCGTGCGGCCAGGCATTGACGGCTTCCTGATCGGCTCGATCGAGGAGGGGTGTGACGCGGTGGAGCGGGTCGCTGCACTGGATCGCGCGGCGTGCCGCCGGCAGGCCGAGGAGCATTTCTCGCCCGGCGCTGTCGTGGCGCGCTATCTCGACCTCTACGCCAAGGTTTCAGCGCGGCTCGCGGCACGATGACAAGGCGCATCGCCCTGGTCAGCGGCCACTTCGCCCCTAGCAACCTCGTCGGCGCCCACAGAGCGCGGTTGTGGTCGCGCTACTTGCCGGAATTCGGCTGGCAGCCCGTGGTCGTCACCGGCGATCCGGCCCAATACGAGGAACGTCCCGATCCCGATCTCGAGCGGCTTGTCCCGGCCGGCCTGGAGGTGGTCCACGCCGCCACGTTTCCAACGAAGCCGCTGCGCCTGGTCGGGGATATCGGCGTCCGCGCCTTCTGGGGCTGCTACCGCGCGCTTTCCGAAATGGCCAAGGCAGGGCGGCTGGACTTCGTCCTTGTCACCATCCCGTCGAATTTCCTGGCGCCGCTCGGGCGACTCCTTCATCGCCGCTACGGCGTGCCCTTCGGCATCGACTATCAGGATCCATGGGTCAATCGCTGGCCGGGCATCGACGTCCCGTTGAGCCGCGCATGGGCGTCCTATCGTCTTGCCGGCCTTCTCGAGCCATGGTCGGTGCGCGACGCGGCGCTGATCACCGGCATGGCCGAGGGGTACGTCGCCGGCATGCTCGAGCGCAATCCTGACGTCGCGCGGCGATCGACCCTTGCCTACATGCCGATGGGAAGTGCGCCCGAGGACTATGCCCTGGTGCGCGATCTGCGCCGGCAGCCATTTCTGTTCCGACCGGGCGACGGCCACTTTCATCTGATCTATGCCGGGGCGCTGCTGCCCGCCGGCATGGTCGTTCTTGACGCCTTCCTGGCCGGCCTGCGCGAGCTGCGGGCGCGCTCGCCCGGGATCGCGGCGAAGCTGTGCGTGCATTTCGTCGGAACGGGCTCCTCGCCGGACGATCCGCAGGGGTATCGCGTTCTGCCGCGCGCCGAAGCGGCAGGCGTTGCCGATCTGGTGAGCGAGCATCCGCATCGCATCGGCTATGTCGACACGCTCAGCCATCTGATCCGGAGCGACGCCATTCTCGTTCTCGGCTCGACCGAGCGCCACTACACACCCTCCAAGGTCTTCCAGGCGATTCTGTCGGAGCGACCGGTCTTCGCCATGCTGCACGAGGCGAGTACCGCCGTGTCCATGATCCGAGACGCGGGGGCAGGCGAGGTCCTGACGCTCACCGAGGAAGCGCTGCCGACGCCGCAGGCAGTGGCGTCGGCGTTGCGGTTGCTCGTGGAGCAGCCGGTCACGGTCGCCGGGTCTGCCAGCCGTCTCGCTTTCGATGCCTATTCGGCACGCGAGTCGACCAGGCTCCTGGCCGATGCACTCGACCGAGCCGTCGGCGTAAAGGCCGCGCGATGAGGCAGCGCATCGGCTTTCTGATCAGCCATCCGATCCAGTACTACACGCCGATTTTTCGCGAGCTCGCGAAGCATTGCGACCTGACGGTTTTCTTTGCACATCGGCAGACGGCCTCCCAGCAGGCCGAAGGCGGTTACGGTGTCGCCTTCGATTGGGACGTGGATCTCCTCTCCGGTTACGAAAACCGGTTCCTGACGAACGTCGCGCCGCGGCCGTCGACCTCGCACTTCGGCGGCTGCAACACGCCCGAGATCGCCGCGAGGATCGCCGAAGACCGGTTCGACGCCTTTGTCGTGCCGGGCTGGTCGTTGCGGTCCTACTGGCAAGCGGTGCGCGCCTGTCGCCAGCTCGGCGTGCCGGTCATGGTGCGGGGCGATTCGCAGCTCGCCAGCCCGCGTCGCGCGATGCTGCGCCTCGCCAAGGAACTGGTGTTTCCGCGGATGATGAAGCTCTTCGACGGCTACCTCTATGTCGGCGAGCGTAATCGCCGCTATCTCGAGCACTATGGCGCGCCGGCCGACCGCCTGTTCTTCTCGCCTCACTGCGTGGACAACAGCGCCTTCAGCAACGCCAGCTCGAAAGCAACGAAAGCCGCACGCCGCAGCGTCCTGTTCGCCGGCCGGCTCGTTCCCTACAAGCGGCCGCTTGACGTGGTGAATGCGTTGGCGCGACTGGCGAGGGGCGGTCGGCCCGTCGGGCTTGTGGTCGCCGGGGCAGGCGAGCTCGAGGCTGACCTGAAGGCCGCCGCGCAGGCAAGCGGGGTCGACGCGACTTTCCTCGGGTTCGTCAATCAGAGCCGATTGCCCGAGGTCTATGCCGCCGCGGATGCTCTGGTCCTGCCGTCGGGCGCCGAGGAGACGTGGGGGCTGGTGGTCAACGAGGCGATGGCATGCGGCATTCCCGCGGTCGTATCGGATGCCGTCGGCTGCGGCCCCGACCTGGTTCGACCGGGGGCCACGGGAGAGGTCGCCCCCTGGGGCGACGTCGCAGAATTGGCGGCCGCGATCGATCGCGTTCTCGACTTCGACCCGGTAGCCACCCGTCGCAGCTTAGCGGAGCGGATGGCGGTCTATTCTCCCGAGCGTGCAGCGCTTGGCATCGTGGCGGCGGGGGCTGCTCTTGCCGGCCGGACTCGACTAGGATAAGGCCGTGTCGCCCAGCCAATCCCCGGTCGAGAGATGACGACTACCACAGCGATGCCGGCGTCGGCCGACACCAGGCTCGATTTTGCGCTTCTGCGGCGCATCTCGTTCTATTTCGCCGTCCTCAACCTGTTCGTCGCGCCCTTCGTGTCGGATCCGTTCTCCTACGCTGCGGGCGCCGCCACTGCCTTCGCTCTTCTGTCGCTCGTCGGCACGCCGACAATGCCCAAGGGCGTCGCCTTCTTCCTGCTGTGGCAATGGGCACAAACGTTCACGAGGGCGCTCCAGTCGGTTTTCGACGGAGAATCGATGGCCGCCGGCATAGCAGGGCCGGACGTGCTGCTCGCCTATTGGTACGCGCTGGCCAGCCTGATCGTCATGGCGCTCGCCTTCCGGCTTGTCCTCGGGAACATCAAATCGCCGACCGTTCGGGACTACTATGCACATGAACGCTGGCGCGCGCAGGACCTGATCCTGGTCTACGTCGCGGCGATCGTCGCATCCGTTTTTTTCAACCTTGCCTCACGGCAGGTATCGGCGCTCGAGCAACCTCTCTACGCGGCATCGCAGGTCAAGGTCGTGGCGCTGTTCCTGCTCTGCACCTATGTGTTTACCACGGGTCGTGGTGCCGGCACGCTTGTGGCCGCTATCTTCATCGAGATTGTGGTGGGCTTCACCGGCTTTCTCTCGGACTTCAGGGCGGTTTTCATCTATGTCGCGGTAGCCGCCCTCGCAGCGCGCGTCAGGTGGACCTTCACGTTCAGCATAGCGGCGACCTTGTGGCTTTCGGCGCTTCTTCTGCTCGCGCTGTTCTGGACCTCCGTGAAGGCCGACTATCGCGACTACCTGACGGGCTACGACGAGAACAGCCAGGCGATCCGCATCCCGCTCGAGGAGCGCATGGCCTATCTCGGTGACAAGGCCCTGAATATCGGAGACACGAAGTGGGGCGAGACGGCTTATATGCTGATCGCCCGCTTTGCCTATATCGACGTCTTCGGTCAGGTCATCAGCGTCGCCGACAATACGCCCGAGGCGACGTCGATGCGGCAATGGAAGGACGGGCTGTCCCATGTCTTCCAGCCACGCATTCTTTTTCCCGGCAAAGCCGCGCTCTCGGACACCGAAGTGTATATGCGTCTGACGCGCGCCGATCCGACGGAGCAGGTGCGGCTGGGGACTTCGATCAGCGTCGGCTACATGGGCGAGAACTACGTCGATCTCGGATTTCCGGGAATGCTGGCCGGCGTGTTCGTCATCGGCGTCGCGCTCGCCCTGATCATGAAATACTTCATGTCCAGACCGCTGCCCTGGATGCTGCGTGAGGGCATCGTCATGGGGTTTGCCTTCAGCGCCGGAGGCGTCGGCATGGAAATGTCGCTGCCCAAGATACTGGGGGCCATGGTGATGTTCTTCGTGGTCTGGGCCCTGATCGCGAAGATCGCCTTGCCGATCGTCATGCGCTGGCTCGACCATCGCGCGGGCGTGCCACGGACTGCGGCCTCCTGACCGGACCGCCGGCTGCATGAGCGACATCTCTGTCGTCATCCCGACCTACAATCGGCTGTGGTCATTGCCGCAAGCCGTCGAGTCCTGTCGCTCCGAAAGTTGCGACGTCGAAATCATCGTGGTCGACGACGGCAGCACCGACGGAACCTGGGAATGGCTTCGGGCGCAGACCGGCATCGTCGCCATCCGTACGGAGAACTGGGGCAAGGACTGGGCCGTCCAGACGGCCATGGCGGCGGCGCGTGGAGACTACGTGCGCTTCCTCGATTCCGACGACTGGCTCGCGCCGACGGCCAATGGCGAGCAACTGGCCCTGGCCCGCCGGACCGGCGCCGATATCGTCGTGGCAGGCTACGAGGACCACGACGACGCTACGGGGGCACGTCAGGTCCACGAATGGGTCGATTGCGACGATTTCATCGCCCAGCAACTGGGCGAGGTGTGGTCGTCGCACTATTCTGCCTTCCTGTTTCGCCGTGACTTCATTCGCGATATTCCGCATCGGCAGGACTTCGGCCTTCGCGACGACAGGCTTTTCATTCTCGAGGTTGCCCTGCGCAACCCCCGTATCGAGGTCTATCGCCGACCGGGCTTCGTCCATCGCCAGCATGGCGCGGAACGGCTGCAACGCACGGCAGGTTTCAGACGCGATCTTGGCCATTGGACCTACATCGCGATATTCCGCAAGGTGCTGGGCATGCTGGAGGCGAGGGGAGAACTCACGCTTCGCCGCAAGCGGGCGGCGATCGCCGTGATGTGGCCAAACGTGCGCACCTTCGCCAAGACCTACCCGTCAGAAGCGGCAGAAATCGTCGATTGGATCCATCGCCTCGATCCCGACTTCAAGCCGCCGGTGCGGCCCGTTCTGGCCGGTGCCTACAAGCTGCTGGGATTTGCCGCGACCGAGAAACTGTTGCGCCTGCGGACACTCTGGCGATGACGTCGGCCGCAGGACGGCTGCGCATCGTTCATTGCGTCGGCTTCTACTTTCCCGATTCGACCGGCGGCACGGAGGTCTATGTCCGGGATCTCGTGGCGGCGCTGTCGGAGCACGGGATCGACGGAACGATCATCGCAGCGACCGACCAGGGCTACGATCGCTACAAGTGGCACGGCGTCGACGTCGTGCGCTATCCGATCGGCGCGACGGCAGCGCCGGTTGCGCCCGTGCCGGGCGAGCGTTTGTCGGCGCAGCTGTCGCCGTTCCAGAAGATCGTGGAAGAGGTGAAACCCGATATCTTCCACCTGCACTCGTGGACCAGCGGCGCCGGCCTCGGTCATCTGCGGCAGGTGGCGCGGATGGGGATTCCGTCGATCGTCACCATGCATGTTCCATCGGCGCTTTGCATGCGCGGGACGATGCTGCTCTACGGCAGGCAGGCGTGCGACGGGCGCATCGATTCGAGACGCTGCGCGCATTGCTGGGCGCTGTATCGCGGATTTCCCGAGCCGGCCGCGCGGCTGGCGTCGCTGCTGCCGAAATGGGATGTGACGGACAGTGAGATATCGCGCCTCTCCTCGCGGATGGCGGCGCTGCTCTCGATTACGGCGAGCGCCGAGACCAAGGCACGGCAGCTACGCTCGATGGCGACGCTCAGCAAGCGCATCGTGGCTCCCAGCCAATGGGTGCGGTCGGCGCTGCTCGCCAATGCGATTCCGCCGGAGAAGGTCGTGGTGTCCGCGCAGGCCGCCAGCGACGCATTTGGCGGCCGCAGCCCCCGCATGCGCACGCGCGACGATGGCCGCGAGGTCGTCATCGGCTTTCTCGGGCGTCTCGAGGCCTACAAGGGCGCCGATCTCGTTGTCAAAGCCCTGGCGCAGGTGCCCAGGAACCTGCCGGTGCGCCTGCGCATCGCCGGTACCGGCACCGAGCCTGCCTATGTGCGCTCGATCGAGCAGGCTGCGGGGCGCGACGCCAGGATTGAAATGGTCGGCCTGGTCGAACACGAGCAGGTGCCGGCGTTCCTCGAAACCATCGACGTGCTCGCCGTGCCGTCGCGCTACATGGAAACGGGCCCGATCGTCGTTCAGGAGGCCCAGGCGCTCGGCATTCCGGTCATGGGCGCCGATCTCGGCGGTATCGCCGAACGCGTGCGGCCCGGTGTCGACGGCTGGCTGTTGCCTTTCGACAATCCGCGGCCGTGGACAGCCGCCATTGTCGAGGCGGTCACGGACCGCGACGAGCTTGCACGCTTGTCCAGCAACATGCGGCGCAGCCGCAGCATCGCCGACGTCGCGGCCGACATGGAGGCGCTCTACCGCGACGTCTTGATCGCCCGGAAGGTAGGCTAGCGGCATTTACTTGTCTTCAGTGTCAGTGCAGTTTAAGTTCAGATCGGCTGTCATGCATACCCGTCCGCCCCTCAATTTGTTCTACGGAGAACCCGACGCGGACCGGTGGACACGTTTCGATCGCTACCCCCGCCGCATGGCGCGCTGGATGCTGCGCGGCCCCAAGCAGCCGGGCGGAACGATGCTCGTCTACCTCAATCTGCGCGCCGGACTCGATCGGCTGGGGGTGCGCTACCGGGCCAATGATTATCGTCATATCCACGCCCATCCCGACGAACTCGCCTGCGTGATCGGCCAGCCTGCGGTGCTCGACAAGCTGCCGCAGCGCACGCCCATCCTGTTCGGCACGGCGATCTACAATCACCCGATCGACAATCCCGACTTGCCGAAGCAGCGGCCGGTCCGCCGCGTGCTCGTGCCGTGCGCCTGGACGGCAAGCATGTTTTCCACCGTCTGGCCGGGGCTGGTCAGTTCATGGCCGGTGGGTGTCGACACCCATCGGTGGTCGCCGTCGATGCGTGCCAACAAGAACGTCGACGTTCTGATCTACGACAAGATCCGCAGACATCGCGATCGGTATTTGCGGACCATCGTCGAGCCTTTGATTGCCGAGTTGAAGCGGCGCAATTTGAGTTTCCATGTCCTTCGTTACGGCTTCTACCGTGAAGAGCAACTCCTCAAGCTCAGCCGGCGTACGAGAGCCATGGTCTATCTCAGCCATCACGAGACGCAGGGCCTGGCAGCGCAGCAGATGCTGGCGTCCGGTATTCCGCTTTTCGCCTGGGATGCGGGTGGTCTCTGGAAGGATCCGACCTTTGCGCCAGGCGTCGTTCGCTTTGCGCCGGTGTCGTCGGTTCCCTATTGGGACGAGCGTTGCGGCGTTAAGTTCAAGAATGGGGGAGATCTCCTGCCGGCCTTCGACAAATTCTGGTTCGGCGTGGAAGCCGGACTCTTTGCGCCTCGCGAGATGATCATGGAGGATTTCACGCTCGAGCAGCGTGCGAAGGCCTACCTCGCCTTGGTCGACGAATATGGTGGAGCTTCCTGATGCTCGGTTTCGTGAAGTCATCGTTGAGCAGGCTGGCCTACTGGGTGAACGACCGCTTTCCAGGCATCAAGGGGCTGGTGCCGAAAAAACTGCATCGGTTCGTTCTGCTGCGAGTCGTCGGGATGAACGATCAGTACGAGCAGATGTTGCGGCAGAATCCGGAACGGCTCTTCCTGCAGAACGAGGCGCTGCCCTGGGTGAGCGCCAGCTACCGGCAGGTGCTGTTCGTCGGCACGGCCTCCTATACCTACCAGTACGAGAAGCTGTTCGCCGACGACCCCGACCGCTACACGACGATCGACCGCAATCCGACGACCAAGGTATGGGGGAGCAAGCATCACATCGTCGCTCCTATCGAGCAGATCGATCGCCATCGCGCTCCCGGCTTCTTCGACTGCATCGTGTTGAGCGGCGTCCTGGCCTACCGGATTCCCGCCCATGGCGATTACGGACTGGCCGCACCCGACGAGCTTCGCGCGATGCTCAAGGTATTGCATGGCGTCATGCGCCCCGGCGGGCTGCTGCTGGTCGGGTGGAACCTGCGGGACATGGCGCAATCGCTTGCTCAGCTTGGACTGCTCGAGCCGTATTTCGTGCCGACCGACAAGACGCCGTGGGGAACCCGCAAGGAATTCCCCGGAGATCCGCACGTCTTCGAGTTCTACGAGCGCCGGTGAAATTCTTCAGCGGCGTTCGGCATCCCAGTCGGTGATCGTGCCGGGGCGGCCGATCGTGCCGAGTTGCACCGGCAACAGCCGGTCGACCAGCGATGCCGGCAGATGTCGGCGCAGGGTGAGGGCCAGGCGCAGATAGGAGAACGCGAAGCTGAACGGATGGCGGCGGGGCGGCCGATGCTCATGCCTCACGAGCCGGTCGGCATAGCTGCGGGTCGCCACCAGAGAGGGGGCGTTCTGGCTCACGAAGGCCGCCAGCATCCGCCGCTTGGCGGCCAGTTCTTCGGAGGCCAGCCGTACCTTGAGGACATGCCGGCCGTCGACCGCATCGGGCTCGCCGAAATAGACGATGACGAACAGCCAGCGCGCGGCGAGCGACAGGATGCGATGCGGCGTGTGGATCAGCGACACGTAGGGGCTGTATTCCGGGGCCTCGAACAGGTCGAAACGGTCCTGCGGCGTGACGATCGATCCGATCAGCGCCGCCACCATGTCGTGATGGATGTGGCCGCCCTCGAAGGCCGGCATCACGATGGTGGTCGGACGGAATTCGTCGATCAGCGCGCGCAACGCGGCACCGGCGTGCCGAAGCTTCTCGGGATCGGGCTTTTCCAACGCCGGCATGAGGTCGAGGAACTGGAGGTCGTTCTCGCCGAGGCCGGCGACGCGCCAGGCTTCGCGCGCTTCGGCGGCGCGTCGTTCCGGCAGGCCGGGGTTTTCATCGCGCGCCAGGTAGACGATTTGTACGGCGCCTCCCAGGCGGGCATTCCTGAAGCCGAGGCCGCCGGCGGAGATCACGCAGTCGTCCTCATGGGGCGCCAGGATCAGCAGGCGGCCTGGCGCATTCCAGTCCATCGGCCGCTCGATCGCGGCGATCCGCGCGACGGCGAAGGCGGCGAGGCCCAGCAGGAGCGTGTAAAAGACGGCGACCGGCAGGGCTATCCAGTAAACACCGCCCTGGCTCGCAATGGCCCAGAAAGCGGTCGCAACGATCGCCAGCGCTGCAACCACGATCGACGGCCGGAAACCGATATTGAGCTTCATCCGATCGCGCAGACCATTCCTTCAACTCCTATGCTATCAATCCGTCCGGCACTTCAAGCTCTTGCGATCGCGGATCATCCCTTGCGCCTGCTTCATGTCGTTCCGACCTACCTGCCCGCGGTGAGATATGGCGGCCCGATCCGGTCGGTCCACGCGCTGTGCCGGGAGCTGGCGGCGGCCGGTCACGACGTCCACGTCTACACCACCAATGTCGACGGAGCCGGCAACAGCGACGTCCCGCTGATGCGACCGGTCGACCTGGAGGGCGTAAAAGTCACGTACTTCCCGAGCCGGACGCTGCGCCGGCTATATTGGTCGCCGCCGATGCAACGAGCATTGTCGGCATCGATCGCGGGCTTCGATGTCGTTCACCTGCACGCGGTTTACCTGTGGCCGATCCTGGCCGGCGCGCGGACGGCGCGCGCCCAGGGTATTCCCTATGTGATCTCGCCCCGCGGCATGCTCGTCCCCGAACTCATCCGGCGGAAGAGCCGCTGGGTGAAGGAAGCCTGGATCAGACTGATCGAACGGCCCAATCTCGAAGCTGCGGCCGCGATCCACGCGACATCGGCCGTGGAGGCGGACCATATCGCGGCATTCGGGTGGCGCTTGCCGCGCATCGTCATGATCCCGCACGGCGTCGACGATCCGCCGGCGCCCGACGGAAAGCCGGTGTCGGCAGACATTGCCTCCGCCATTGCCGGCGCCGCTGCCGATGGGCCGATGGTCTTGGCGTTCGGACGGATCAGCTGGGAGAAGGGGCTCGATCGGCTCATTGCGGCGCTGGCGCAGACGCCGGCCATACGCGCAGTCATTGCCGGCGACGATGCCGATGGCCATGCTGCCTGGCTTGCGTCGGAAGCGGCGCGCCTTGGCGTGAGCCCACGCGTCACGATCATTGCGCGGCATGTCAGCGGGGCCGACAAGGAGGCGTTGTTTGCCGCCGCGCAGCTCTTCGCCATGACATCGCTTTCGGAGAATTTCGGAATCGCGGCCTTCGAGGCCATGCGGCGGGGCCTGCCCGTGCTGGCAACGCCCGATGTCGGCATGTCGGAGATCGTGCGCGAGATCGACGGCGGCGCCGTTGTCGACCCGACGCCGGAGGCGATCGCCGCCGGGCTGAAGGCTCTTCTCGCCGATCCGGTCGCCTGTCGCCGCAAGGGGCAGGCGGGGCGGCGGCATGTCGTCGACCACTATGGCTGGCCTGCCGTGGCCGCTCGAGTGGCCGAGCTCTATCGGTCGATTGCCCATTCTTCGACGATGGAGAGGCAGGCGGCGTGATGGACCTGCTGGCCCTCAGTCCGTTCGATCCGTCGGAAAAGCGGCTGGTCATCATCGCCGACTGGCTGCCGCCCGACTTCGGGGCTGTCGGGCAATACATGCTGCTGCGGGCACAGGCCCTGGCCGACCGCGGCCACGATGTGACGCTGATCGGTCTCTCCACGACGGCCGGTTCGACCCGGCACGAGGTGCGGGGCAAAGGCACCCTGACCGAAATCCGACTGCGGGCTCGGCCGGTGCCACGCGGCTCGCTGATCGGCCGCATGATCTGGACGGCTGCCACCAATCTGCGGTTGCTGATGGCGGTGTTCGGGAAACTGCGCACAGCCGACGGAATCCTGTTCACGGGTTCGCCACCGCTGTTGATCCACTTTCTCGGCCCCCTGAAGCCGTTGTGGCTCGGGCGCCTGATCTACCGGATCACCGATTTCCATCCGGAGTGCCTGATCGCGGCACGGTCCCGTCCTTCGCCGATCCTGACTGGGCTGCTCGCGCTGACCAATTTCTGGCGGCGGCGGGTCGATGGCTTCGAGGCCCTGGGAGAGGATCAGGTCCGACGCCTGGCGGCAGCCGGCGTTTCGCCCGACCGCATCACTCTCGTCCGTGACGGTTCTCCGGTCTCTTTCGCGGCAGGGGGCAGGAGCATGGCGCTGCCCGACGATCTCAGCGGTAGCTGCGTGCTGCTCTATGCCGGCAACTATGGGATCGCCCACGAGGTCGAGACCGTGGCCAGGGGTTATGAGCTTCATCATCGGCAGGGAAGCGGGCGCGTGCGGCTGTGGCTCAGCGCGACAGGGGCAGGGGCCGACGAGCTTGCCGAGAGGTTCGAGACGCGCGGCCTACCGTTCCACCGCTCACCGCCGGTCCCGCTGGAGGAGTTGGCGGCCCTCTTGCGGACGCCGGCCGCGCACCTCGTCACTCTCAAGGATGCCTTTGTGGGGTTCGTCCTGCCGTCGAAGATCTATGCCTGCGTCGACTCCGGTAAGCCGGTTCTTTTCGTCGGGAGTGCAGAGTCCGACGTTGACCTGATCGCCAGGGCGTCTGCCGAAGGGTATTGGCGCGTCCCCTGCGGCGATGTGGCCGGCTTTGCCGCCGCGCTCGAGAGGCTCGCCGACCAGTCACTCAGGAACGAAGGCTTGCTCGGCGCCGCCAACGCTGTGATCACCTGAGGAGGTACGTTATATTTGTCGTTTAAGGCACTGAAATAACATGATATTGTGCCGAGACGGTATGGGCAGTATGTTCGCGTGATAGATGCAGTTTGGGTTTTTGCTGCCATTGTTTGATATCGATGGTGATCGCGGGCAGCCCATCCATGGGACGCTGGTATGGTTGAAGCCGCAAATTCCTCAAAGCCTGCAGACCCTGCGAGGTCTTGGCTTTCCGCGTGCAAATCTGTATTTTGCAACCGAAACTTGGGTGGGACCGACTCGGATCTGCCGTCTCGGGCCAAGCTGCTGGATGAGCTCCTTCAAAATGGTCGTTGCGTAAAGTCACAGCATGAGCGGGTTGGGTGTTATGGCTAATATTGCAGTCAAGACGCAGGGTCTTGTCGCTCTGTCGGTCCTCCTCTCGGCGACAGCTGTTCAGGCGCAGGTGGGGCCGGAACTGGCGCAGGCAACTGGTGCTCCGGAATTGGCCCAGGCGCAGTCCGGCAATCCGGAACTCGCACAAGGCCAGCCGGGCGGTCCGCAGCAGCAGGACAGCGGCGCGCAACAAGGCGACAATCCCCTGACGGGAGGCGGGCCTCTGCAGCGAGGCGGTCCGCTTCAGGGAGCGACGCCTCTTCAGAGCGGCGGGTCGCCTGAGAATCCTTCGAACGATCCCCAGCAGGCCCAGCAGGGGCCACTTCAGACGGCCGGGCCGTTGCAGGGGGCCCTACCGTCGCAAAGCGCGGGGCCACTGCAGAGCGCCGGCCCGTTGCAGAATGCCGGGCCTCTCCAGACGGCCTCGCCGCTCCAGAGCGTGACGCCGACGCCGGGCAATCTCAACGGCTTGGAAGGCCAGTCGCAGCAGCCTGGAGGTTTGCTGGCGTCGGTGCCGCAAGTGCCGGCAGCGCCGTCCGGCCCGCTGATGCCGGGTGATTCGATCATCCCCACCGCACCGGGCACCATGCAACAGCTCGTCACCGAGATGCTCGGCGGCCCGACCGGCACATCGTCGTCGACCCTGGCAAGCCTTGTGAACCTCATCACGTCGCCCCAGGGGTCGCAATCGTCGACTGGATCGGCGCCATCTTCTTCGTCGTCGTCATCTGGCTCGTCGTCAGGCGGGGGTGGTGGCGGAGGCGGCGGTGGTGGCGGCAGCGGTGGCGGTGGCGGCACGACGGTGACGCCACCCTCGCAGACCGGACAGCTCCCGCCGGTGTTCGATGTGCCGCCGCAGAATCGCACGAGCGGCACCTGACATTCCGGGGCCGCGTTCGGGCTTCTTCCCGGCGACGCTCGGACCCATTCCCGGATGGCGTGCCAGTCCCATGACCATTAGTGCGACTCGTACGCAGCTCGTGTGGTCCCCCTTGCTGGGCTGGATTCTGCTGTCGTGCGTGGCTGCCGTCGCGCAAGCGCAGGATCCGACGGCGTCACCGGCCGCCCAGACGTTGCAGGAGCAGACCCCTCAGGTCGATATTCCGGCCATTCCAGGCAGCAGCTCGCCGGACGCCGGAACCACCGCCGGCGGCGGAGGCGGCAGCACGTCGGGCGAAGTCGGGATCTCGCTCGGCGCCTTCACGCTTTATCCGGCCCTGGAAATCCTGGCGGGCTACGACACCAACGTCTACGCGACGCCCGCACCGACCGTGGGCTCGATGTACACGCTCATCAAGCCGGCGCTCGAGCTCAAGTCGGAATGGCTGCGGCATGAGCTCAGGGTGATCGCCAATGGCGGTTTCGGCTTCTATCCGACGGCGGCCAGCCAGAACTATCAGAACTATTTGGTGCAGGTCGACGGGCGGCTCGACATTCGCGAGGATTTCTACGCCACGGGCCTGGTGGCGGTGAGGCGTGCCACCGAAGCACTGGGTACACCCAATACCGAATTCGCAACGGCGCCGACCGTGGTCGACACCATTCCCGTCGAGTTCAGCCTCTATCAGCGTTTCAACCGCTTCTTCTATCGCGCCACCGTGGCGGGCACGCGGTACTGGTACTACGACAACAGCATCATTGCGGTCGGCGGCCTGCCGGCGGCAAGCCGCGATCGCATCGAATACGAGGAAAGGGTTCGCCTCGGCTATGAGCTGTCCGAGGACGTGTCGCTGTGGGTTCAGCCGAGCCTGCAGCAGCGTGTCTACGATATCTTCATCAACGCTGCCGGACAGGCGCGCGATTCGACCGGGTGGGGCGTCAATCTCGGCGCGACCGTCTCGGTCGGCAAGAAGAGTAAGCTCGAAGGTTTCATCGGCTACCAGACGCTGAGCTACATCGCCGACGGCAGCAGCACGCCGGCGACCGTGTTCGGCCTGTCGGGCTCGTGGAACGGCTACGAGCCGCTGACGATCCGACCGTCGATTTCGCGAACGATCAACGAATCGGCCTATAGCAGCTACCAGAACTACGTCTCGACCACGGTCGGCGTCGACTTCAGCTACATCATCCACGATGCCTGGACCGCGGTGGGCGGGACGTCGATCAATGCGGCCGACTACAACCCGGCGGCCGGCGTGGCGAATGTCAGTGCCCGCACCGACTATTTCTGGAAGGCATCGGTCGGTCTGCTGTATTCGTTCCGGCCGCAGCTCTCCATCGGTCCGCTGTACGAACACACCACGGGCTGGACGACCGACCCGAACTCCGGCGGGCCGCAATATTCGCGCGATCAGATCTCCATTCGTCTCGTGGCCAGGCGGTGATGCAAGTGACGTTCAGTAAGATCCTTTCCCGTTGTACCGCGGCCCTGCTGGTGGCGATGGCGTTGGCCGTTTCGGCCTGCGAACCTCAGGCGCCGACCTCGACGGCGACGATCCAGCAGCCCTCGCAGGGAACACAGAATCTGAGGCTCGGCGACTACAGGGTGGCGCCGGGCGATCGCCTGCGCGTGGTCGTGCTGTCCGATGCAGAGCTGTCCGGTGAATACGAGGTCGATTCCGTCGGCATGATCGCGCCGCGCATGGCCGGCCGGGTTGCCGTTCTCGGCATGTCGACGGCCGAGATCGAGACCATGCTCGCCGATCGGTATCGTAGCGGCGGCTATCTGCGGACGCCGCGGCTCAGTGTCGATCTCGTGTCGCGGCGGCCGTTCTATATTCTCGGCGAGGTGAGCCGACCGGGGTCGTTCCCCTACGTGTCGGGCATCAATGTCGTGCAGGCCGTGGCGATCGCCGGCGGCTATACTCGGCGGGCGGCCAAGACGCGCGTCACGATCCAGCGCTTCAACGCGACGCTGGGGCAGGAAGAGACGGTGAACGAGGACACGCCCGTGGGACCGGGCGACGTCATTCGGGTGCCGGAACGCTGGTTTTGACAGTTTGGCGTAAGCGTACTCGTCTAGTTGTTACTTGGGGTGAGCGGTGTGGGACCGCTCGTGTGCTGAGGAGGGGCCGGCCCGTGTCGACGCCGGTAAGGCTGTCGTTCGGGCGGTATTTTTGCGGAGTGTGGTGGGATGGGATCGTTGTCTAGGGCCGACCATATGATGGACGAGCCAACTCAGGGTCGGATGGTGCAGCCATCCGAAGCGTCCGCGCTCGCACCGCTGCGTCCGGCCGACAACCCCAACGAACTGTGGGAATGGCTGCGCCTGCTGAACCGCCGCAAGGCGCTGATCGTCGGCTGCGGTCTGATCGCCACGGCGTTGATGGCGCTGATGCTCGCCCAGGCGACGCCGCTCTACAAGGCGACCGCCCGGATCATGCTGGACACCCGTACCTTCAAGGTCGTCAGCACCGAAGCGGCCCTGTCCGGCGTCGACACGCTCAACATGGGCGCCATCCAGAGCGAGCTCGAAGTCATCCAGTCGGACTTCCTGATCGGCCGCGTCGTCGACAAGCTCGGGCTCGCCAACAACCCCGAGTTCAACGGCACCAAGCCGCCGGGCTTCATCGACAACGCCCTGCAGCCGTTGCGCGACCTCTGGAGCTCGGGAATCTCGACCCTTCTGGCGCCGCCGCCCAAGCCGCAGCCGGCCTCGACCCAGCCGCAGCGCGCCGGCCGGCCGGCCGAGGACAGCGACCCGCGCCGCCGCGCCGCGATCGGTGCCGTCGCCGGCCGTCTCAGCGTGTCGTTGCTCGGTCGTACCTTCGTCATCCTGGTGACGGTGGAGAGCCCCGACGGCACCATGTCGGCGCGCATCGCCAACGCCATCGCCGAGGCCTACCTGGCCGACCAGGTCGACAACAAGAACGAAGCCAACCGGCGTGCCACCGAGTGGCTGGAGCAGCGCTTGGCCGAGCTGCGGCGCAACCTGCAGCTCGCCGAAGAGTCGGTTGCCGCCTACCGGCGCGACAAGGGCCTGGCGGGCAGCCCCGAGGGGACGATCTCCTCTCAGACGCTGGCCGACCTCAATACCCGCTATACGGCCTCCAAGGCCAAGCGTGTCGAGCGCGAAGGGCGTCTGGTGGCCCTCAGCAAGGCGAGCCTGAACCCGGGCGAGCTGGCCAACATTCCCGAGGTTTCCAACAACGCAACCCTTTCGGCGCTGCGCATCCAGGATGTCGAGCTGACCCGCAAGGGGGCCGAGCTGTCGGCCCAGCTCGGCGAGAACCATCCCAAGATCCAGCAGATCCGCAGCGAGCTCACGGCCGTTCGCAACCGCTTCATCACCGAGACGCAGCGCATCACGCTCGCGGTGCGTGCCGAGCTCGATGCCGCGAAGTCCGAGGAGGACGATCTCAAGGAGCTGGTCGACAAGGCCTCCGTCGTGGCCGGCGCCGCGAGCCAGTACGAGGCCGAGCTGAAGCAGCTCGAGCGCGAGGCGCAGTCCAACCGCACCCTGTACGAGGGCTTCCTCACGCGCTTCAAGGAACTGCGCGAGCAGCAGGACATCCAGCGGGCGGATGCGCGCATCCTCGCCTATGCCCATCCCTCCGGGGCGCCGTCTTCGCCGAACTACCGCAGCGGCCTGATGGTGGCGTTCATCATCGGCTCCATGCTCGGCATGGCCGGCGCCGTGGCTGCCGAGAAGCTCGACCGCGTCTTCCGCTCGGCCGCCCAGGTCGAGGAATCGGTGGGTGTGGGCGTGCTCGGCATGGTGCCGGAGGTCCGGGGCGCCGCGGCGACGCGCTCGAACGTGGTGGCGCACGTGCTGGAGAACACAACGTCGCCCGCGGCCGAATCGATCCGCGCGGTGTTCACCGCCATCAGCCTCGGTAGTCTCGACCGGCCGCCGCGCATCGTGGCGGTCACCTCCTCGACGCCGAGCGAGGGCAAGACGACCTTCGTCGCCTCCTTGGGCGGCCTGCTCACCAAGATGAACGCCTCGCGACGCGTGCTGATCGTCGATCTCGACCTTCGCCAGGCGCGCCTGTCGGCGGCGCTCGGCCTCAAGGATCGCGGCGGCACCATCGACGAGTACCTGATGGGCCTGAAGACGCTGGAGGAGTGCACGCGGCGGCACGAGCTGTCGGGCGTCGATTACATCTGCGGCCGGCCCAATACGCCGAACGCGCCGGAAATCCTCGAATCGCACGCCATGAAGGCGGCCCTCGGGGTCTTCGCCGAGCGCTACGACCTCGTGATCCTCGACGGCCCGCCGGTCATGGCGGTGTCGGATGCCCGTATCATCTCGCGGCTCGCCGACTACACGGTGTTCATCGTGCAGTGGGCCAAGACACCGCGCGAGGTGGTGAAGACGGCGGTCGGGGCGGTGCTGAGCGTCACCAACCATGTCGGCATCGTGATCAACCGCGTGAACCTCGCCAAGCACGCCCGCTACGGCTACGGCGACCATGGCGACTACTACTCACGCTATCGCGGATACTACGGTGCCGGCGCCGATGTGCCGACCAATACCGGCAACCGGCCACCGCTGAAGCTCGCCAAGAAGTAAGGGGACGGCTCGCCTGGCAGGCTCCGACCTACAGGCGCCAGAGCGTGATATCCGGCGGGACGGCGTTGCGATCGAGCAGGGCCGGGACGTCGGCGACAAAGCCGCCGGACGGCTTGAGCAGCGGCTGGACGAGCTTCCAGCCGCCCTCCCGATAGGGGCGGTGGGCGACGGCGAGAACCACCGCATCGGCGGGCTTCAGCCGGTCCAGCGGGGTCAGGGTCAGCCCGTATTCCTCCTGGAGGAGATCGCCATCGGCCATCGGATCGTGGAGCTGGACGGCGATGCCGAAATCCTCGAGCTCGCGCACGATGTCGATGACCCGCGTGTTGCGGATGTCGGGCACGTTCTCCTTGAAGGTGACGCCCAATATCGTGACGGAGGGGCGGCCGTTGCCGGCCCGGCGCATGATGCTGCGCGCGACCCGGTTGGCGACATAGACGCCCATGCCGTCGTTCACGCGGCGGCCGGAATGGATGACATGCGGGTGGTAGCCCACTTCCTCGGCCTTGTGGGCGATGTAGAAGGGGTCGACACCGATGCAGTGGCCGCCGACCAGTCCCGGGCGGAAGGGCAGGAAGTTCCATTTGGTGCCGGCGGCGTCCAGCACGTCGCGCGTATCGACGCCCAGCCGATCGCAGATCAGGGCGACCTCGTTGATCAGGGCGATGTTGACGTCGCGCTGGGTGTTTTCCAGCACCTTGGCGAACTCGGCGATGCGGATCGAGGCGGCGCGATGGGTGCCGGCGCTGACCACGCTGCGGTAGGTCGCGTCGACGATGTCCAGCGTCTCTGGCGTGTCGGCCGACACGATCTTCAGGATGGTGTCGAAGCGCCGCTCCTTGTCGCCGGGATTGATGCGCTCGGGAGAGTAGCCGACGTTGAAGTCGACCTTCCATTTCAAGCCGGATGCCTGTTCGAGGACGGGAATGCACACTTCCTCGGTGACGCCGGGATAGACGGTCGATTCGTAGACGACGATGTCGCCCTTCTTCAAGACGCGGCCGATGGTGGCCGAGGCGCCGCGCAGCGGCGCGAGATCCGGCTGCTTGCTGGCGTCGATCGGGGTGGGGACCGTGACGATATGGAAGTCCGCCGCCGCGAGATCCTCGGGCGCCGACGAGAAGCGCAGGCCGGGCGCCTTGAGGTCGCGGTCGTCGACCTCGCCCGTCCGGTCGTGCCCCTTCGAGAGTTCCGCGATGCGTCGGGTGTCGATATCGAAACCCAGGACTTGATAGCCGGCGCGGCCGAAACCTGTCGCGACAGGCAGGCCGACATAGCCGAGGCCAATGACGGAAATATGCCGTTTCATTCCGCCAATTTCTGACAGGTCGGGCGGTGACTGGCATCAACTATGTTGGCCGTGCGCCCGCGTCCGCGAGCCGAAACCGGCCGCCAACCTTTCTGTTCAGCGCTGGCGCCGGGCGTGATCTATTCTGGTGGAGAACACACGACCTTTCCCCGGGAGTTTGACATGCAGCGGCTCAAGTTCGGCGCCTTCCTCGCCCCGCACCATCCGATCGGCGAGAACCCGGTGCTGCAGTTCCGGCGGGATATCGATCTCGTCGAGCAGCTCGATTCGTTGGGCTACGACGAATTCTGGTGCGGCGAGCATCATTCCAGCGGCTGGGAGATGATCGCCTCGCCGGAGATGTTCCTGGCGGCGGCCGGCGAGCGGACCAAGCGGATCATGCTGGGGACCGGCGTGGTCTCGATTCCCTATCACCATCCGTTCAACGTGGCGCAGCGCATGGTGCAGCTCGACCTGATGACCGGCGGCCGGGCGATGTTCGGCTCCGGCCCAGGCGCGCTCGCCTCCGACGCCCATACGCTCGGCATCGATCCGATGGTCCAGCGCGATCGCCAGGATCACGTGATCGGCATCATCAAGCGCCTGTTCAAGGGCGAGCGGGTGACCGACATCACCGACTGGTACACGATGAAGGACGCCGCCCTGCAGCTCCTGCCGCTGCAGGAGGACATGCCCTTCGTCGTGGCCTCCCAGGTCAGCCCCTCGGGCATGACCTTGGCCGGCAAGTACGGCATCGGCATCATCTCGCTGGGCTCGATGTCGACCGAGGGCCTGCTGGCGCTGCCGACCCAGTGGGGCTTCGCCGAGGACGCGGCCAAGAAGCACGGCCAGACCGTCGACCGCAAGAACTGGCGTGTGCTGCTGAACTGGCACGTTGCCGAGACACGGCAGAAGGCCCGCGAGGAGGCGCGCGACGGCCTGATGCGCTGGCACAACGAGTACATCGTCGGCACCTTGAAGCGGCCCGGCGCAGGGCCGTTCGCCTCGCCGGACGAGGCGGTCGACAAGACCGCGATGGTCGATGGCGCCGCCGCCACGATCGGCACGCCGGACGACCTCGTGAAGATGATCAAGCAGGTCTATGCCAAGGCCGGCGGCTTCGGCACCGCCATCGGCTTCGTGCACGACTGGGCCAACCCGGAGAACACCCGCCGCAGCTGGGACATGGTGGCCCGCTACGTGATCCCCGAGATCAACGGCTACATCGCCAAGCTGCGCGAATCGCAGAAGTTCGTGATCGACAACCGCGCCGTGTTCGAGCGTGCCCAGCAGGCGATCATGGCCAAGATCATGCAGAACGATGCCGCGGCCGCTGCGCTCAAGGTCACGACGTCGCCCCGTTTCGCTGCGGCGTCGGCGGCCATGCCCGACCTCGACAAGAGCAAGGCCAAGTAGGCGAGCGACAGGAACCACGCGGAGCCGACGATACGGCGGCGCCCCTTGGGGCGCCGCCGCTTCGACATCGGCCGCTGTCGTCGAAGGCAATAACATCAGGAAAAGCGCAAATTCTTTTGAATGCGCAAAGCCGGCCGATATAGTCGGCCGATGCACCCGAATTGTCGGATACTGTACGAGCTGTATGCGGCGCCCTTGCTCGAGCCGGGGATGAAGGTGCTGGAAATCGGGCCCGACAAGCTCCCGACGACCTTGCAGGAAATCTCCCACAAGCCGGGTATCGAATGGGATGTCCTCGGCCTCGACCCCAGCCCGGGCCTGCAGGTGGTCGCCCTCAACGAGTACGAGTACCCGATTGCCGACGGACACTATGACGTCGTCCTCGCCGCGAACGTTCTGGAGCATGTCCGCAAGCCCTGGATCTGGATGCGCGAACTGGTGCGCGTTGTCCGGCCGGGAGGGCTGATCGTGACGGTCAACCCGGTCAGCTGGCCCTACCACGAGGCGCCGATCGACTGCTGGCGGGTATTTCCCGAAGGCATGCAGGCACTTCTCGACGATGCCGGGCTGCAGAAGGTCGTGAACCGCTTCGAATCGCACGAGCCGTTGCGCTCCAGGCGCGACACGCCGGGGCGATCGATCTCGGCCTATGGCTGGAAACATCGGCTGGTCGACGGGCTCCTGGGCGCCATCGGCTATCCGCAGGAGAGGGCTTACGATCTCATCACCGTCGCGCGTCGGCCCGGTTAGCGGAGGCAGCGGCGTGCCGGAGTCCAGCCAGACGACGCGACCGACCGTATCGGTCGTCATCCCGACGCTCAATCGCGAGGCCATGCTGTGCCGCACGATCGAAACGCTGCTCGGCCGGGAGACCTACAGCCCCTATGAGCTGATCGTCGTCGATCAGACGGAGCAGCACGAAGAGGCGACAAACCGATATCTCGAGAGCGTGCGCTCGCGCATCGTCCATAGACGTGTGACCTACAAGAGCCTGCCGCGCGCCCGCAACGAAGGCCTGGCCCTGGCCAAGGGCGACATCGTCGTCTTCGTCGACGACGACGTCGAGGTCGAGAAGGGCTTCCTCGCTGCCCATGTTGCCCCTTATGCGGACCCAGAGGTCTGGGCCGTCACGGGGCCGGCGCCGGCCCCGGGCGAGGCTCTGAAGAGCCGCACCGACATCACCGACGCGGAGTACGCCCTGCTGCTGACCGACGATCGGCCGCTGCTGAACGTCGATTTCGACTTTTCCCCCTGCAGCTGGGGGGTGGGCTGCAATCTTTCGGTGCGGCGCGCCGAGGCTCTGCGGGTCGGCGGCTTCGACGAGCACTTCGTGGCGAACGCGGTCGGCGAGGATGCCGAGTTCTGCTATCGCCTCAGGAAAGGCGGCGGGACGATCTACTATGCCGGCGGCGCCGCGCTGGTGCATTTCCAGGATCCGAGCGGTGGCAGCCGTACCGACGTCGGCGCTGACTATGTTCGGACGCTCGCCTACAACGTGAACTACTTCTGCCGCGCCATCGACCGCGGCCTGGCCGACACGATCAGGATCAATTGGCGAAACTATCGCCGGTTCGTGCTGAACAGGCATGCGCTCGGCCGGCTCGGGACGCTGCACGCCTCCTACCTGAGGGGCTTGTATCGCGGCAGGCGGCAGCCGCGCTGGAAGTCCGGGGCCTCCGCCGGTGACGCGTAAGGCGTCGATGCGGCAGGGGCTTCGGCAATGGGGCGGGGTCGTGTCGACGATCGTGCCGGCGATCGTGTGGGGGCGCACGACATCGCCGGCCTTCCTGCTGCGTGTGGCGGCTGTCTTCGCGGCCGTGGTCGGCGCCTACGACGTCCTGACCATCACGCTCTTCCTGTCCGGCGGTCCGTTGATCGGTCCGCAGCGATGGGTTCTGTTTCCCGACTTCCTGGTGTTCCACGCCGCGGCGCGCGCCTTCTTCGAGGGAAACCTGGCGATCGTCTACGACTTCCAGGCGTTCGTGGACTTCGAGAATCGGATCTATGTCGATCGGTTCCCGTCGCCGGTCGGCTTCAGGCCTTTCCTTTACCCGCCGACCTGGCTGCTGATGATCTTGCCGGTGGCGTTTTTCGGCGTCGCCCTGGCCTACGGCCTCTTCATGTTCACCACCGCAGCCGTTTCGTTCCTGCTGGCGGGCCGCTCCGACGTCTATGGCTGGCTGGCCGCGATCACCTCGCCGGCCGCTCTCTGGACCATGATTTCCGGGCAGAATGCCTTCCTGACCTTGGGGCTCTTCTACGGCGGCATGCAGCTGCTGACGACCTCGCCGATCGTGGCGGGGATCCTGCTGGGCTGCCTGTCCTACAAGCCGCAGCTTTTCGCCCTGCTGCCGATCGCCCTGCTGGCAGGGCGGCATTGGCGGGCGCTCGCATCGGCGATCGCCACTTCATTGTTGCTGTCGGCCGTCAGCCTCTGGGTGTTCGGCATCGATTTCTGGGCGAGGTTCTTCGAGATGACGCGCGAAGCGTCGTCGCCGCAGATCGTCAATATCATGTTCAGGGATGTCTCCATCTATATGACGACGATCCTGGCCGGCGCGCGCATCCTGGGTGTTCCTCCGGCCCTGGCGGGAGGCCTCCACCTTGTCGGCGTGCTGACCGCCCTCGGGATGGTCTGGATCGCTTTTCGCCACTACCCCCATAGCGGCGAGCGGACGGCCGTCCTGGCGGCCGGGACGCTGCTTCTGTCGCCCTACATGGTCAACTACGACATGCTGCTGCTGATGCCTGCGGCGGTCATCCTGTTTCGTCGCCGGATCCTGTCGAGGATGTATCCGTTGGAGGTGCTCTTCTTCTTCTGCCTGTGGCTGGTTCCCAATGTCGGGGTGCGCTTCAACATCTACCAGCTGCCGATCTTTCCTCTCTTCACGGTCGGCTTTGCCTGGCTGGCCTTCCTGACCTTGAGGGCGGAGACTCGCGGGACATCGCCCTGCTGGCCGCTCGGCAGGTGAGGCATCATTTCAGGCCGAGCCTGCGATCTATTTCGGCCAGCACGGCAGAGGACGGGTCCGGCGCGAACTTGCGCGCGAAGTGGTATCGCGAACCGGAGAGAACCTCGAGATCGCCGAGATCCACGGTGCGCGGATGCGCCTCCTGCCCGAACCAGTTGGCAAACCGCTTGTTGTCGTTGCAGATCCTCAAGCCCGGCTGATTGGCGAGAATCGTGTGGATCAGCGCCTCGTCGGGGCAGAACCGGTTATCGAAGTGCCGGAACGTGCGCGCATGGTCGCTCGTCGACCTCATGAGGATGTCGGCGGCCTTGCCGTTGCCGGTGAACCAGAAGTCACCGGCGTAGCATCTCCAATCGCTCGCAAAGGGTTGAAACGGTGCCAGCAGCCAGGGGCTGCGAAGGATGATCCGGCGATGCGTGTAGGTCAGGCGCTTGGTGAGGGACGGGTAGCGATACTCCTTCGCGACATAGCGGTCGTAGGCCATCCGCCGCCATTCGACGCGGTGACTGCCGATGCAGCTCGGCGGTGGATCGTCGAGGGGCGGCGGGTGCAATTCGACGAGCTGATGGTCGAGATAGAGATCGAAGGCATTGCGTTGCAGCTCGGCGACGACGCGGTCGCCCGCGAGGACCGGATAGTCTGAGGCGCTGAGGAATGTGAACCAGTCCGGCGCGTTGCGCCGATAGAGAAGGCGCAAGGCGGCAATAAGGGCATAGGTGCAGGAGATATGGGACCATCGGGTCCGGATGCTGGGATCGACGAAAGCGACGTTCGACGGGAAGTCGTCGATGGCGAGGGCCGCTTGCGAGAAGTCGTGGTGAATGGCGATCGGCGGTCGATCATAGAGGCGGTTCAGGGTGTCGACGAGCCGCGGGAGCTGCCCCGACGCCGTATGCGACAGGATGACGAAGCCGAGCGGCGGCGACATGGCGAGTTACAGCTGCCTGGATCCGGAGAGCCTGCACGGCCTGCCGGCACGGCGATGCGGTCGTGCGCTATCGATCATGATTGTTCCCACGCTGCGCGAAAGATAACGGGCCGTGGGATGCCTGGAAAGGCGGTTCGGCAACCAGGTCCTGTCGGCGGCTCTGGAGAGACAGGCGCGTTCAAAGCTTTCGTCGATAGATGGTCAGGATAGCGTGTCCGCCGACCTTTATCTCATAGTAGGGATCGCACTCTTCGCTGAGCGCCTGCCGTTGGGCGATCGGGTCTCGTACCATCCGGTAGTTGGTGAACAGGTACTGGGCCGAAGCGACGTCGGCCGTATATTTGATCCGTTTGCGGTCGTCGGCGCGCAGCATATAGCCGGCGTCGGCAAGAGGCATGAAACTCGCGGCGGCGACGGTGATCACCTCGCTGGGGTCGGTCTTCAGGATGTAGTCGAGCCCCTGCCGGTTGGATACGCCCCAGTAATCGAGCTCGAAGCGCGAGCCGGCGCCCGCACCCACGCCCGCACCAGCCAGTTGATTGAAGTAGACGTTCTGGAAAGGATGCTCCCGCCACATCCACCAGGCCGTGTGGCCGAGCGTGACGGCGACGATGGCCGCCAGGGCGACCCTGCGGCGCGGGCCTGGCAGGCCGCTCTCCCACAATCCGGCGAATCCCCGGACGGCGATCATCAGGAAGGCTGGGTAGATGAAATACATCTGGCGCCAGCCATCGTAGAGCACCGATTTCAGGCCGATGACGGCGACCAGCGGCACGACCACGAGGCCGAGATAGAAAAGGTCCTGCAGCTCGTCGTCGTCCTTCCAGAGCTGCAGCCGTGCCGATGCCAGCCGGCCCAGGACCATCGACGCTCCCGCGACGAAGAGCGCGAGATAGAGAAGGGGCGTCGTCACGGCGATCCACACGCCGACATAATGCCAGGGCAATGCCCCGCCGGGGACGACGGTGCCCAGATAGAGCACGTCGCCCTCCCATCTGAACTTCGCCATGTTCTGGAAGGCCTGGATGAAGTTGGTCACCGGCGCCGACCAGAGCCAGGGCCACATCGCCACGACCGCGACGCATAGGGCGATGGCGTAGAGGGGGATCGTGAGTGCGATCGCCTGCGGGGCGGCCTGGCGTTTGGCGACGCGCAACGCCAGGATCGACAGGGTGGCGCAGGGCAGGATGACGGCCATGATACGGACATCTATGGCCAGTGCCGCCGCCACGGCGGCGAGAAGGGCCGTCCACGGTCTGGGGCGAAGAACGAACTCGACCGCCGCCCACGTCGCGACGGCGAACAGCGCCATGAAGACAATGTCCTTGGAGTTGTAGAAGGATTCGGCGAAGAGGCGCGGCGACAGGACCAGGAAGGCCGCCGCCAGCAAGGCCAGCCGCCCGTCGCGGAACCGGCGGTAGGCCATGCGCTCGACAGCCACGATACCCGCCAGCGCCACGAGGAAGGTGAGCAGGTGCCGGAAGAGCATGACCTCGCGGTCGTCCTTGATCCCCAGCAGGACCTCGAGCGCTGCCGCAGGCAGTTCGAAAGCGACGCCGTAGTCGTGGTCGGCATAGTCGTCGAGCGCGGGCAGCCGGCTGGCGGAGTCGGGCAGCAGACGGGGCGCGATGCGCTCCACGACGTGCTTGAGGCTTACGCCGCCGCTGTAACGCTGCTGCCGCTCGTCGAAGGAGACGCCGTAATCGCCATGGATACCAAGGCCGATGGCCAGCACGGTCAGGAAGAACGCGGCATAAGCGGCGTAGATCACACCAGCGGGAAGAGGGAAGCGGCCGAAGAGTGTGAACGGTGGGAAGAGCCGGGACGGCATCGAGCTGGTTTCGGCGACGGTCGTGGTGTTGCGAGGGCCGGGCGCTGCACTCTCGGCGTGAAGGGCGGCGCACTATAGCAAGCGCGGGCCGCCTTGGCAGGCGGGTTGGCGGCAAATCGCATCGCGGTCCTTCTCGAAAAGCCTTCGCCGCCAGACCGGTCTCCGGCTTGCCGCCGGTGCCGACATGCGCTTCAACAGCTCCAGCAAAATCGATGTTTCGAACTCCGTTCTCGAGCCGGCCTGCGATGTGCCGCCGGTGCCGAGAAGCACCTCCGACGATGCGAGCGAAAAACGATCATGGTCAGTTCTGTGCAGTCCACTCACGATTTCCGTCTCATCAGCTATCCGGTGCGCGTCTATAGCGGCCAGGATGCCCTGGACAGCCTGCCGGCCGAGGTCGGCCGGCATCGCGCCAAGCGCGTCTTCGTCGTCTGCGGCCGCTCGGTGTCGCGCAACACCACGGTCGTGACGCGGATCCGTGAGCTGCTGGGCGAGCGATTCGCCGGCCTCTATGACGAGATGGGCAAGGACTCGCCGATCGAGGACGTGGTTGCGGCGCGCGACAAGGCGCGGGCGGCCAGCGCCGACCTGCTGATCGCCGTCGGCGCCGGCAGCGTCCTGCAGGGAACGCGCGTGGTGGCGGTCCTGCTGGCCGAGAGCGAGCCGGTCGAGCAGCTGATCACCCAGTATCCGCCGGGCCGGCCGGCGATCAGTCCCAAGCTGATGGCGCCCAAGCTGCCGATCATCAACGTGCTCACGGTCGGGTCGTCGGCCCAGAACCGCGCCGGTTCGGCGGTGAAGTCGGTGAGCCTCGGCCGGCGCATGGAGTTCTTCGACCCCAAGACGCGGCCGGTGGCGCTGTTCTGGGACGATGCGGCGCTGCTGACGGCGCCGGTGTCGATGGTCTGCGCCAGCGGCGGGGCGATCTACTGGCGTGCGGTCATGAACATGGGCTACGTGCGCGCAACGTCGCTGGCGGAATCGAGCCGGCGGCAGGCGTTCGAGCTCACGAGCCGGGCGCTGCCGCGGCTGAAGGATCCGCAGGATGTCGCCGCCCGCAACGACCTCTGTCTCGCGACCTTCCTGCAGAACCGCGAGGTCGACGATGGTGCCGCGCCGGTTCGCCACTGGGTCAGCCGCGTCGTCTATGCCTTTGCGTCGAGCCTGTTCAATCTCCACGAACACGTCTCGCAGGGGGCGGCGCACTGCGCACTGACCCCGACGGTGATGCGCCGGCTGGGATCGCGCGACCCGCAGGAGATGTGTGCGATCGCCCGTGCGCTGGGCGTCTGGAAGGAGGGCGATCCGGTGGCCGAGGCACCGCTGCGGGCGGCCGATCACCTGGAGAAGGTTTTTGCCACGGTCGGTATGCCGGGCCGTCTCGGTCCGCTCGATGTTCCACAGGCAAGTATCGACGCGATCCTCGAACCGTCGCTCAAGAACTTCAACGCCGACCCCAAGCAGGAGTTCGCGAAGGAACGCGATCTGCTGCGCGAAGTGTTGGCTGCGGCTTGGTAAAAAGGGAGCTGCAGCCTGCCTGCAGATCGGCTGGCTCAGCCGCGCTAAGCGGCTGAAAGATCGAGATATTTGGAGGTTGGCTGGGGGACCAGGAGTGTGACCGTAGAACAACTAAGCCGTTGAAGTGCCTAAAAGCCATTGAACACGGGCTTTTAGCGACTCACTTTGCGTAGAACAAATCGACTGGAGAGTGTTCTACGCCATGGCCCGCACCGATTATCACAAGCGTCGTATCCCGCTCGAAATTCAGGGCGTGGTGATCGATGGATTGAAGCTGAAGCAGGTCATGTACGTGCCGCTCCGGGATGGGATGAGCCTGACCAAGGCGGAGGCGTTCACCGAAGACCTGATCTCGCGAGCCCGGCTCATGGTGAATTACAGGCTGACCGACGCCGACGCTTGGGAGCTGGCTACGGCTATCGTCTCAGCGGCTTGGACGGCCTCTGAGGAGGATCGCCGCGATCCGGAGCTGTTCACCCCGGGACTGGGTCCGGACGCACGTGGGTGGCTCCGGAAGATGAACCGGGTCTTCTCGTTCGAGGATCAGGCCCGGGTCGCCCAGTGGGTGGAGCGGGTCTACAAGCAGCGGATACGGGTTGAGGCTGTCCAGAGCATGATCAAGCTGGACGATCCCGAGGCGTTGAATGGTCAGCCCAAGGCCGAACGCAGTCCCGACCACACCCCTAGGGCTCTGGTCCAGTCGATCCGGAAGGCCGCGGGGAAGACCCCCCTGCATTCGGATTTCACCCGGACGTACTTCGAAAGCCGGGATCGACCCCTGAACTACCGTCGTGCACTGGAGCAATTCCGGGAAGTCTGCGGAGATCGGGAAATCAGCGAGTACACCCCGGACCATTGCTGGACGTTCCGGAACTGGCTCAGCGACACCAAGGATGAGAAGAAGGGCCTCCCTCTGGCCGGGCAGACCAAGAATAACAAACTGAGTGCCATCTCTTCGTTGTTCGGATTTGCCATTGAGAAGCGGCATCGCAATGACAACCCGATGCGGGATGTCAAATTGTACCCGAAGAACGAGAATCGGAAGAAGAAACGTCGCCTGTATGCGAAGGAGGAACTCAGCGCTCTGTTCGAGAAGGGCCAGAGGGATGAGGAATGGCAGTACTGGGCGCCGCTATTGGGCATCTACGCGGGAGTTCGCATTCGAGAAGCGATCCAGCTTCGTCCCACTGATATCAGCGATGAGTTCGGCGTCTGGCACCTACTGATTAGGCCGGGTCGTGGTCAGCGCGTGAAGGGTGGTCAGAGCCGCGTGATCCCGATCCATAAGGAGCTGATCCGCCTCGGACTGATCGAACACCATAAGCGGGCGATCCGAGAGAAGCGCGAATGGCTCTTCAAGGATGTGCCTCTGGTCGAGGCCAAGGGAGCCCGGTTCAACGCGGTCGATACTGACCGAATGATGGTTCCCAGTCAGAACGCTGCAACGCAGTGGTTCGGACGCTACTCGGACGATTGCGGGGTGACCGATCCGAACTTGGATTTCCATGCCCTACGAGGCACCTTCATCACGTACGGTTCACAGCAGGGCAAGGACCTGTCCCTGAGGATGGAGCTAGCCGGACACTCAAAGGGATCGGGTGTCCATCAGACCTACATCTACGCGGGTGCCAGCTTGAAGAAGCTGAAGACCGAGGTCGACGCGATCAAATACCCGATCAGCCCTAAATAGGTTCGGCTCTCAACCCAGACGGCGTGAGCTTCGGCTTCGCATTTGAAACCCCGTAGTGCCCTTGAAGCCTACGGGGTTTTCGTTGACCCAAGCTAAATACACACAGAGACGGTTTCAGATGGCTCTTACGTCTCTGCGTTCTGGAAAGGCCCCCGGGTAGTTAGCCACTCGGGGGCCTTTTCATTTGGGCCATCAGGATTCATCACACGTTCGATGTGGGCCGTGGAACATGTTCCACGAATTTGAAGCGTTCTCCCTAAATAGATTTCGAACAGAAACGGGGAGAGCGATGAGCACTTATGGATTTACGAAAGACGAGATTCGTCGACGCGAGAAGGAAGACCAAGAGCTTGCCGAACTAGAACGCGCTGCGGGTGATAGGGTTCTTCAAATATATCGGGACTCTGGATACCTAGAGACGATTCACCGAGCATACCTACGGTGTTCGGCACATGAACTTCTTCTCGAATCTCAGAAGCGGTTCATCAAGAAGCTCATTGAACCGATGAGCAACGTTCAGGCGAAGATCGCATTCCTTTCCGATCATACATTAGACCCAGACGACAATCCGGGTGGGGCTGCATTTCGTGCCGTGCTGATCGAAGTGCTGGAGGAAGTGGCATGAGCGAATCCAAGATGAAAGACATTCGAATCCGCAGAGCTGACCCAAAGAGATTCGCGAAGCTCAAGGCCTATGCGGCTGCAAATCAGAAGCCCATGGGCAAGGCCTTCGATGAAGTCGTTGATGAAGGCGTGGGCTCGTTAAGCAAGAAGAAGACAGGGAGAGAAGAGCGATGACGTATGAATTGGTATCGGGCGAAATGAACTCTGAAATGGATGCAAAGATTCGTGATCTTCAGACCCGAATCGCCGCTCTGGAGGAGATGTACCTTTCAAAAATTGAGAAATGTGAGCCCGAAAGCGATCCGAACCTGAGAGACGCGGTTCAACTTTACAGTATCAGTACAAAGATGGTCGACGCCTTGCAGAAGTATGCAGAAGTCAATGGCCATCGAACTGGAGTCGCTTTCAACATCGTCATCGATGCAGGTGTCAACGCGCTCGGTCTAAAGAAAACAAAGGTGAATGCATCCGCAAGCGATCCTTCAGAGGGCGTTGTCACAACCTCGTATACTAGAATCAAGCAGAGCACCTACGAGCATCTGAAGATATTTGCTGTAATCAACAATATTCCGATGAGAACCGCCTTCAATGCACTTACGGAAGCCGGACTCAATGCTCTTGCATCGGGGAAGGTATCAAGCCGGCATTCATTTTCATCTCTGGGCGAAGAAGTTCGCACACTCGGAACCTAATGAGGAAGAATACATGACCCAGAAGAAAGCATTCATCAGCATAGGAATTGCCTGCTTAGCATTCACCTTGTTCGCGTTACTGGCATCGAAGACGGAATTTCACTGTGAAGGTCAATGCTCCAGTGGTCCTTATGTCATTGTCCAAACTACTTGCGGTGATCGATGCCATGCAAACATCGACAAGCTAACCGGTTTGTTCCGCTAACCCGATATTACACAACAGAATCGGATCTCGGCTCGAACCAGAACTAGCCCGGTCCAGCCCTAAATACCTCGAACAGGAATCGATCAATCGAGGGTATCAGGGTGTCTACACCAACGTTTCAGAACAACATCGCATTGGTAACAGCGACTTCGCTGACTCCACCGCCACAGGCAAACTTTGCAGTAATCGCGGTGAAGGGTGGTCCGATCAATTGGACCAATGATGGGACCACGCCAACGACAGTTGTTGGAATTCCTGCCGCTGCAGGAGAGCGGATCGTCTACACAGGTCCGCTTGATCTGTTCAAGGCGATCCAAACCGACACAAACAATCCGGCTACGATCAGCATCGCTTACTTCTATGAGCCGAGGTTCATGGGAGGCGTTCGAGTATGACGCAGTTCGCGATCATCTCGACTCCCTATGTGTCTTCGGCTCCAGCAAGTACCTACATCACGGCGACCGGAGCGGGAACGTATACGGTTCCGAGTGGACCGAATGGACCAGCGAAGCGCCTTCGGGTCACCCTGAAGGGTCCGGGCTCAGGTGGTGCAGGATCGGGCACGAGTCCGGGATCAGTAACCGCACCTAGCAGCGACACGACCTTCGGGAGCCTCACAGCCGCGAAGGGAGCCGCGCCTAGTGGCTCCAGTGGTGGAGCCGGAGGCACTGCCTCGGGTGGCTATTACAGGGTCAATGGACAGGCCGGAGCCAATGCAGCGAGCGGATACACGTTCCATCCGGGCGGTTCTGGTGGTGGTGCTGGTGGTGGTCGATCCACTGCGAGCCAAGCCGGTCAGGCAGCAGTCGCGAACTCCGGTGCTGGTGGAGCCGGTGCAGGAGCAGATTCCGTGGCCTCTCCGGGTGGTGGTGGTGGAGAAGGGGCTTTGGTCATTGGATGGATCGAAGGGCCTCTAGCAGCCTCGTACAGCTACACAGTGGGTGCTGGGTCGTCCGGGGGTACAGCGGGAACCAGTGGCTCTACTGGGGGAACCGGAGCAGCCGGATACATCCTCGTAGAAGCCTACTTCAATTGAGCGACAGACCATGCATAGCCAGTTCACGATCATCCCCCCGAGTTATGGACCTCCTGAGAAGACGCAGTTCATCGATACCGTAGGTCCCGGAACGTATACGGTTCCGAGCAATGCGACGAAGCTCCGGGTCACCCTGAAGGGGCCTAGTGGTCCTGCAGTCTCGGATACCAGCTTTGACACGCTCGTAACGGCCACCTCGAACGGAGTGGGTGGACTGATCATCTCGTTCACGAATGGCCCGCTACCTGCGACGTTCGATTACGTCGTTGGCGAGGGTGGTCCTGAAGATTCCGATGGATTCATCATCGTTGAGGCGTATTTCGATTGAAGATCGCTCCAGCTCCGTCCGTTCCTCGTGATCCCCTCGCGTTTACCGGTCGACACGGCATCGGCGTACAATGGCCTTTCATTGGGCCTCAAGCCACGGACCCGAATAGTCCGACCTCGACTTGGGCTGCTGTTCCGTATGCTTGGCCGAACCCATCGGATTTCACCGTTCACTGTGATGCAGAGACCCTTGATGGATTCCGACAGGCCGGGTTCGATCACATTCGACTAGGTGTACATCCGGGACCGTGGATGGAAGGCGTTGGACTGGGTCAACCGCGGTTGGATTACCTGTTCGGCCTGTTGGATACGGCGATTGATTCGATCATCTCTTCTGGCCTTGGGGTGATCATCGACATGCATCCCACCACGTATCTGATCACGCAGTATTTCCCAGTTTCGTGCCTAGATGGGTCCACGCAGTTTGCCCTCTACGATCAGGTCCTAGGGATGTTTGCGGCTAGGTATCGGAACAGACCCACGAGCCGACTCGCGCTGAGCCTGTTCAATGAGCCTCCAGCCCCGAGTGACTTCGCAGGGGATTGGAACACGATGCAGCGTCAACTCTACGAGACGGCGCGTCGCCAGATGTCCGCGCATACACTGGTTCTCACGAGCACGACATTCGCGAAGATCGATGACCTGATCGCGAGCGATCCTAGGAATTTCGACTCGAACACACTGTTCGATATCCACCCGTATATTCCGGCTTTGGCTGCGATTCAGGGATACCTGCCATCCTCGTATAATCGATACGTGTACGGACTGAACTATCCGCCCGGAGCGGAGGGTCAGACCAAGTCCAGTGTGATCGCGGCGATGACTACTCAGGTCAATGCCGATCCCAATCTCACGAACCAGCAGAAACTGGATACCATTGCCTCGCAGACCACAGAGATCGGCTTCTACTTCGATATCCCGTTGAACAAGAACTGGATCAACTTCGAGCTGAGCAAGATCGACACATGGTGCTCCACGTATGGAATTCCTCGCGCTCGGATCATATGTGCGGAATACGGAAGTACCAGAGATAACGAAGATTACACCGGCATGCCCTATGACAGCCGAGTTCGCTACTACGCGGACATTGCTGCCGTGATCAAAGACCATGGATTCCGTCGCACTGTCTTTGCCGCTGATGCCAAGGACTACGGGATCACGCTAGCCACGGGAAATACCATCGGTGAACTTGATCCTGCGTTCCTGAACGCGATTACCTAACCAAGATTGTGAATCGTACGTACGCGTACGCACATCTCCCTAAATAGATTCTGAACGAATCTTTTGGGGAGAGGTTAATGGAACCGTGGATGATTTTTGTACCGCTACTTCTTCTTGGAGTGGTCGGTTTGGTTGGAACGATCTTTGCCGGAGAAGCAATGGTCGGTGCTCACGTGAGGGCTTTCGAAGCCAATGACCGTCACAATCGAGTTTTGATGTGTCAGGCACTCATAAGTGCGTGGAAGTACCACGACGACTGGACGAGTGAATACGTCGAACAGAAGCTGAAAGAGATCATGCCACCGGATAGGTTTCCGGAGATTCCGTATGCCTATCTCTTCCCCAAGAAGTCAGCGTCTAAAAAGAACCCGACCCTTCTCTTGGAGGACAAGCGTGGATCGAGCGGCCCCTCTCCCAGCATTGGAGGGCTACCGCTATGAGTACCGGTGTTTGGCAGTGCCGCGGATTCAAATCGAAGAAGCGCGCGTTGAAGCGGCTCAACGATTACGTCCGTCTGACCGCAAAGGGAACCACCGCTGATGTTCTAGAGCGGCTGATCCTCGACCACCTTCCCGATCTTACGGTGACCGAGAAACAGGGAGGGAAGTGACATGCGGTGGCCAGCAAGTAAGAAGGTGAACGAGATGTTCACGTTCAATGACATCGACATGATCCACGACATGTTCGAATACGTTCGTGATGCCCACGGGGTTCGCAGCCACACCGCTTCGGACCAGAAGGCACTGAACGCGATCTTCGATGCACTTCGCGAACGTCTTCAGCGCAAGACCAAGCTAGGTCGGCCTCGGAAGCAGGGAGGGGAGTGAACATGCAGTGGCCAGCCAACAAGAGGGTGAACGATCTATTCACCCAGAATGATATCGACGCAATCTTGAGCATGTATGAGTTCATTTGCGATGCGCACGGCACTCGCAGGCATGTGCCCGCGGATAAGAGGACCCTGAACATCATCTTCGATGCTCTTCGCGAACGTATCCGGCGCAAGACCAAGCTAGGTCGGCCTCGGAAGCAGGGAGGAGAGTGAACATGACCGCAAAAACTTTGGATGACCACTTTCACGACATCGAAAGCAAGCTTGCACTTGTTCGGAGGAACCGGATCAACGAATTGATCAAGAAGGGCATGACTGAGAAGCAGGCACACGACTACATCGTGCAACTCGATAAGTCGTTCGTTGAAGCCGTGGGAGCGGGAAGGGAGTGATCATGCTCGAATGGATTCTAATCATCACATTTACCAGCCCTTATGGACTCGCGGCTACGACGGTCCCGAACTTCCCGACTGAGCAATCATGCGAGGATGCCAAGAAAGTTCTAATTAAGAATCCTCCTATAGGAATAATTAGCAATGCTAGGGCGACATGCATACCAAGAGGGAAGCAGTCATGAATCCCAAGTATGCTCATGTCGATGTGGAGCGACTGCTACCCAGACCGACCAATGAGAAACCGAGTCTCAGAGATATGATCAAGGCTGAGTGGGGTTCCGTGATCATCGTTGACCAACTTGATCCCGGTTACGAACGGCACATCGCTGAACTAACAGCTCGCGCTAATGCCGAGTATGCGGCGAAGTACCCGGAAGCTTGGATCGCTCTCCGCAAGGGAGGGGAATGAGATGTTCCACCATTGGGAGGCACCCAGTGCGGTCTTAGACCGACTCTTTCACCCCAACTCGATCCATGATCTTCACGAGTGGTTCATAAACCACATGCGGAAGCAGCAAGAGGAACTGAGATCTCAGGAAGTTCTTCTCGATGATGTGCGGAGAAACGGTACGTGAAACAGCTTTACTTCAGCACCGTTCTGGATCGGATCAACGGAGGGCCAGCCGATCTCGCGCTGATGTTGGTGAAGTCCGATGGTGAAGCTCCACCTAGTGACACAATTGCGAAGTGGAAACGCACCAACAGGATTCCCGGGAGCTGGGTAGGCGCTGTGATCTACGCATGTGCGAATTACGGGATCGATCCCATCGACCTACTCGTGGACGATTAACCCAAAGGAGAAGAGATCAATGGCAGAAGCAAAGACGAAGAAGACCAAGACTGAAGAAGTGCACGGGCAGACCGATGCTCAGGACCCGGCTCTGATGGATGCCGCGATCCGGTTCACCGTCGCGCTGTTGACCCGGCATGGAATGCTCCGACCGACTGCGACGGAGATCGCCTCAACCGCGGATGCAGCGGTGCAGTTCGCCAAGGCCGTGACCGAGCGGGTTCGAGCCCAGTAACATGTACTGCACGTATTGTGGTTCGAGCCGGCATATCGAGGATTTCTGCCCTAAGACCGCTCAGGGCCAGTCGAACCGGCTCCACCTCCGGTGCAGCTACTGTGGGGCCACGAATCATAATTACGAGGCCTGCCCCAAGCTCGCCAGATCGATTCAAAACGGTGGGGTCCGTTTGAAAGATTGATTCATTCACGCCGTGAATCGATTTCCCCGGATTGACCCGACTCTGAGTGAGACTATCTCATGCACCATGAGGAGGGGCATATGATCATTCTAGTACTGGGTTGGATTCTGATTGGGGCGACCATGGGCTGGCAAACCATGCTAGGCGCAATCGCCGGGTATGCGCTGTATCTCGTGCTGTGGGAGTTCCCCCGGCGCCTTGACGATATCGAGTATCAGCGACGCCTAGAAATCTACGAGAAGCAGCAAGCTCGCGACCGATAAGGACTACGGCCCTTATCGACGGCATCTTGAAGATATCGATTGATGAGCTAATTAGCAGAAATGATAGGGGGTCAGTTTCCGGACCTCGTGAGACGGCAGAAACGGAACCACTAGGTTTGCTTCAGAGCTATGCTGTCAAAATCCCGTCGTTAGGGTTTCAAAACCTCGGGGATCGTAGTCGGAAACGATAGCTCGGACGACTAACAAGAAAGGCCCCTTACGGGGCCTTATCTTTTAGCGACGCTTCTTCTCGTCCTTGGGCTGTAGCGTGCTCAGCCTGCCCAGATTGGCCGCTGTAGGGGCTGCAGCGTTAAGGCCACGATCTGCAGCCGCAATGCCTGAGGCAACCCTAGGATAGACGCTAGGCGGGCTGTACTGGCCACCCACAGCACGATTCGCGCTCATGTGGGCTAGAAGATTGTCGATCACCCCACCAGCCAGAACACCGACACCACCACCAATCGTACCACCTACGGGGCCAGCCACTGCCGTTCCCAGTGCGGCACCACCCATTGCACCCACCGTAGCGCCGTCTTTCGACTTCACATACTTCAGAAGTGGATAGCTGGTCTTCGAAGGGTTCTGAGCGGTTCGAGTGTCTCCGATATGGTCTAGGAGATCACGGAATCGCTGCAGTCTCTGGATATCCGCCGGCGCGAATAGGGCTCGATAGACCTCGCCTTGAGGTCCGTTCAGGGCCTGCTGAACAGCATTAGCGGTTTTCTTCGGAGACAGGGCTTCACCCGTCCGGGCATCCACGAACAGGCGCTGAAGTGCGCCCTCGCGAACCGCAGACATCGCCTGAGGATTCTCCGCAAAGATGTTCTGGAGCTGATTGATCAGCGGACCAGCTTCGCCACGCTTCAACGGTGCACCCTCGAACAGCGCATTATAGATGGTCTGTCCGGGATTGTTGTTGTTAGCGAGATCACGAAGGAAGCTGTTCGAACCCTTCGCGTTGGTGCGCTGAGGATCAAACTGGTTCACGCGTTCGGCATGCGCTGCACGAGCCTCATTCAGCAGGGGATTCTGTCGGCCTAGCTCTTCGTCGAACACGTCCATGATACGACGCATGCCAGCCCGGTCAGTCGGGTTGTTCGCGGCACCACGACGAAGACCATCCAATCCCTTGCGGATCAGGTCCATCTGTTGCCAGTTCACACCAGTGACTAGCGGATTACCTCCAGCCGGTGGCATCGTCGCTCGGGGAAATGCCGAAGGAACTCCACCAGTCTCGGAGAACTGATTGAGCATCCGGACCGCGGCCATCGTATTCGGCATGGTCTCGGGAGTAGGCATCAGAACGCCACCGGGACGATCCGAATGGAGGAAGGCGTTTTCGATGTTGTTCCTCAGGCCGTAGACGGTCTCAATCGGAATATCCGCGGCTACACCAGCCCGGGCGAGTTCATCCGGGTTGAACGCCCTGTTGTACATCTGGGTTACGCGTTGGCGCGCGGCATTGTTGGCATTCCTGAACGCCTCGGAGATCGTGGTACCGATCTGGTTCGGGTTCATCGCGTTCGCTGATCCTGTAAGACCCGAGCGGAGAGAATTACGAGCCCGATCAATCGCAGTATCCTGCCGCTGATCGAATCCCTGCATGACGCGTTGAGCCTCTCCACCCGTACCACCTTCGTGGCGTAGGCGATCCTCCTTTCCGAGCAATCGAGCATCGTCCGCGACCTGACCCCGGGTCAACGGAACCTCAAACTCCTGCGACAGCCCGGATCGACCAGTGACCCCAGCACGATCAACGGTAGCGGCCGAACGCGCGTAGTTCCCAATCGGACGCATGCCACGAACCAGTACCTGCTGAGCCGCATTCAAGGGATTCATCGCATTCGACATGGTCGTCATCGACGTACCGACACGACCCGGCAATGCATTGGCTGGAGCCAACACTGTAGAAGCATCCATCAGAGCTGTAAGCGGGCGATGCGTAAGAGTGTGAACAGCGTCACTGACCGATCCATAGTCCTGAGACTTATCCGCGATCACCGCGTCTAGCGTCTTCTCTCGACTCTTGGCTTTTTGCTTCTCGACTTCCTTATCCAAAGCGGTGACCTCGGGGGATTGACCCTTGAGGTCTACGAGCTTGTCCACGATGCCGGACTTGTTCAGGGCCTTGGATGCGACACCCTTGGTAAGGTCCCACAGGCCTTCAGCGGTCTGTACAGGACTGGTGACCATCTGAACGACACCATCCACGAGATTCCCCGCGTCCTGTGCCCAATCATTGAGAAGGTTCCCGGTCTCTCCCTTACGGAGTGCGCGTGATCCCGCAGAGACGATTTCGCCATGCTTGTTCGGATCGTAGACTTCACCTTCAGCAGAAGGAGTGACTAGCTGACCATGCTTGTTTGGATCGTAGAGTTCATCCATTAGCGAACTCTCCGCTGACCATCCGCACCGATGTAGACTTCTCTACCGTCCTTGGTTCGACCCACGACGGTGCCCACCGCGGGAGCTGCAGACCCAGAGGAGGGCGCACCCTGAACCGATCCACCGCGGCTAGCACGGAGTTCACTGATTCGACGTTCGGCTTCCTCTTCTTCCTTCTTCGCAGTGGGAGTCATCAACGACTGCCGCTGAGGGAGCTTCATCGCGTTCTGGTACTGCTCTTCGATAACGACGCGACGCGTCTTCATCATATGAAGGCCGGTCTCGATCAGGCCCTGCCACTGAGCAGGAGACATGTTCGTATTGAACTTCTTCTGCCAATCCTCGATCTCAGCCAACGACATACCAGAGGCACGGAAGACCGTCGCGAGTTCGTGAACGATACCGCCCACCAGTGCACTCGCGTTGGTCGGCGCTTCCTTACCGAACTGAGTCTGGAACCAATTCCGGGCTTGATTGATCGACTGGGTATCTCCGTTGCCCAGCTTCTCCAGCACGGGAATAGCCTGAGCGATATGGCCCGAAGCCGTATCAAGCGCGCGAAGGTTCTGAGCGGATTTGCCCTTGTTCAGGTATTCATCCCAAACCTTTTGCTGGTTCTGGAAATCCGCAGTGGTCCAATTCGGATTCACCGACTGAGTCAAACGCATCAACGTAGCATCACGACCATTCGGATTCGTCGCGGCAGCACTACGAGCATTGACCGGGAACGCACTCTTATATGTGGCCCACTGGAAAACCTGCTGAGCCGTGGCTGCCCCGTACTCCTGTTCGATCTGCTTCAACGTGCTCATATCGAGGCCGGCACGCTGACCTTCTTCATCCATACGATTCCAATCGTAGCCCAGCGGCTTACCCTTGGTGCTGGAGCCCGGGCTAGCAGGGCCCGCATTGGGGTTCGACGGATCGAACACGGTCCGGCCGGCCCAATCGACGATGCGTCCATCTGCGGTCGTGATGTTGCCTTGAGCATCCAGCTTCGGACGACTATCCCTGATGACCGACTGCATCCCATTGGTATCGCCGTTCATCATATGCATACGGATGACGGCCTTGGTCGCCTGCGGGAGGTTCTCAATGGACTTCTGGAACTCAGGATCATCCCACATCGCACGAAGTCGCTGAGTAGCCTCAAGCTGTGTCTGGTTCTTCGCAAGCTGTACGTTGCCGGCGCGCTGCTTGATGAACTGTTCAGCCATCTGCTGATTGTTCGCGGGGATGTTACCCATGCCCGCGAGATAACGAGCACGTTCACTCGGGGCCATCGGCTGACCAGCGGCCATTAGCAAGCCACCCAATTGAGCCAGCGTAGAGAAACCCATCTGTCCACGTTCGCCCGGGGTCAATCCGGTTCGCGCGTCTGGGGTCTGATCCCCATAGCCGAAGATACGACCGAGCACGCCAACATCACTCGGACTAGCCGCGGGAGCAGGACCAGTCTGATCGATAGGCGGAGTAGGCTGAAGCTGTTCCTGTGGGACCACGGCCGGAGCCGGGTTCTGCACCGGAGACGATGCGACCGGCTGCTGTGGTAGCTGAGGGGCCTGCTGATTGGCCTGCTGCAGCGCTTCATCGCGAATCTGCTTACGCATCTCCGCAGCGTTCAACGGAACCGGAGCCGGCTGACCCTCCTGAGGAGGGGATTGCGGCACCTGACCGGAGCCGCGGAATAGGTCCATCAAGTCATCCCAGATCGAAGACATTACCGTTCCTCAGTTACAACAGCTTCTCGAACGGGTTGTTCGACCAAAGCCCCTGATTGTTTCCGATCATGCCTCGGCCCCATGAACTCGGGCCGCCATCTGCGGTAAAGTTCAAGCGCCAAGCATTCTCGGGCTGCTGCGGGGTGTAGGCGGGCGAGTCGCTACCAGCGTAGGCACGAGCTGCACTCGGATTGCTAATCATGGACTGAACAAGACCCTGCAGGGAGTTCTGCGACCCACCAGAGAGAGCTGCCGACAGGGCCTGCTGAAGCGCTGCCTGTGTGTTCGACTGAACAGCCGGGGTCCCTTCAGTGAGCCCGTAGCTGCTCACGGGGGTACCTGATGACTGAGACGGGTTCTGCAGGTTCAATCGCGCGAGTGCTACGAACGCATCGGGATTGATCGAATACGCAGAAGGAGAAGCGGGAAAGGACGTTGCCATTTCAGTTACCTCAGAAGTTGCGGTTGCGATTGCCAAAGACGAGATCGATCAGCGACACGGGCTGACCGCGATGAATCTGCGGAGTGGGCATTCCACCGCCACCACTGGACCTTTGAGGCGTACCTGCCTGAGCGAGTTTCATCCCGGCCTGACCCAGAGATTCGAGCTGCTTGCTAAGGCTGGGCTTGGCGTTCGGTCCTACGGGTGTGCTGCTCACCCTCTGGATCGTGATATCGGGGTTCATTCCAGTTGGAGCGCCCATCGGGGTCTGTGACTCCGCAGGGTTCTGCACTGGATGTGTTCCGACATTCTGGGAATCCGGAAACGGAGGTAGTGCCGAGGTCACCGGGGTCTGTTCCCGAGGCGGTTCAGCCAGAGCGGCGGCTCGAACCTCGGCAGCAGGATCAAGCGGAGCATTCTGGGTGATCCCACTGAGACCTGATCCGATTCCCTGTCCAATCGCTCCAGAAGCGAACATGTCATTTAGCCAATCAAAAAGTCCCATCGTGCTGCCTCAGAAAAGTCGGTTACGGCTTTCAGATACGAGATCGCCGGCATCGTTGATCAAAATGAACCAAATCGATCCATCTACGTGATCACGCATGATCACCCGATCAGTCGGCTCATTTGGTCTGATCACGAATCGAAACATGTCAAATAGCCAATCAAAAAGTCCCATAGTAGAGCCTCAGAAAAGTCTGTTGCGTCGGTTCCCGAAGACCAGATCGATCAAAGAGACCTGTTGCGCGGGAGTTTGTTGAGGCTGCGACATGGCCGGAGCCGGTGCAGGCATCGGCATATCTGGCTGAGCCGTTTGAGCCTGAGCTGATTGAGCTAATGCCTGCCCACTATTTAGAAGCTTGCTCCAGATCGTTTCCTGCTGTGGCTTCTCTGCGAATGGAGAATCCGACTGCAATGGAGGCGCGGAAACGTACTCGGGAGTAGAGGAACGTTCGTCCTGAACAGGAGGAGCTGAAGCAATCTGCGTATACGTTTCTCCGGTATCCGATCCAAGAGCCTTCAGGTACTTCCGAACATACTCGGGAACTGTGGTCCCGAGCTGATCAGCCGCATTATTGCCCTTGAGAAGCTGACCACTGAACCATAGCGATGCAGCATTATCCTCGCCGTGCTTGTCCGCGTATCCCCCGAAGCGATGATCAAAGACTGCGTCCTGTGCTTCGGGTGAAGAGAGAAACTCGGAAGGGGTCAGGGTCCGACCAAGAGCAGCTTGGGTCCAAGATGGGATGTTTGCTCCCATAACCTGATAACGACCATAAGCACGATCACCCGACTTGGTGACCGGACCCAGTGCCGAATAGTTTCCTCCGGACTCGATTCCCGAGATTGCATTCCTACGTGCTAGGCGACGATCTCCTGACATCCCGCGTCACCTCACAGCATGCTCTTCTTGATAGCGAGGTGTCCGTTAACTCTTCGTGTCGAGCCCGGGTACTTCTTCTCAACATCCTGTGCCATCGGTCCAACGACCTTCGGATAGGACTTCGGATCGCCCTTGTACCTGTACGCGTACATGTCGAGGCCAGTTTCGGAATCGGTCCCAAGCTTCTTAATGTCGGTCTTGGCGTCACGATCCGAGAAGAGGCTTCCGAGAATGCCGATGACGTTGGCTGCCGCGCCGATACCCTGCATGGCACCGGAACCCGGAGCACTCTGGGTCTGTGTGCCTGTGGTGGTCGATCCATACGGGGTCGCCGAGAGGGCACTGATCGGAATCTGCAACTGTTGCAGCGGGAACTGCTGAGCCGCAGCATAGGCAGCCTGATCCGCATTGAGCCGGCCCTGCTGGTCCTGCTGAGCCAATGTCTGGCCCTGAAGGGCTGCCATCAGTGCTTGCAGGTTGGAGCTTTGGCCCTGCTGAGCCACTCCCGCCAGTCCATTTGCGGCACTCATGTTGAGACCTGCCGCGTTCATCTTGTTCGCAGCATTTGCCTGCTGTGTGCCTAGGTTGTTGGCAATGTCGAACTGAGCGGCCTGCTGTGCCTGCTGATAGCCCTGATTGGCGAGCTGAGAGGCGAGCTGTCCGGCCTGCATCGATGCAGCCGAGTTCGTAATTCCCTCCTGCACACCCTGTCGCGAACCACCAAAGGCCTTCTGAGCGATAGCCTGATCGGCGTTGCTGTTCAGGGCCTGCCGGCGCTGCATATCGATGCCCTGCAATCCGGACTGGATCACGGAACTCGTATACGGATTCATGTAGGCGCTGAGATCGGTCTGCGCCAAGGTAGGAGCATTGATCGTCGGAGCCGCAAAGTTAGTCAGTCCACCCATGGTGTTCTGGGCAAGATTGTACGCAGGCGTGGAAGAACCGACTAACGACTGGAGACCAGCGATGTTCGCGTAAGCACCCGGGGTCAGACCTGCGTAGGTAGCTCCCTTGTATGGACCCAGCATGTTCTGTGCGACGTTATAGGCCGCGGTCATGTTGGTTGAACCCGCGCTGGAGATGTTCTCAGGTAGCTTGGTCTCCTGCTTGCTTTCAGTGGTGCCTGTGGGCTGCATTGACTTACCCATGGGGGTTTACCTCTTATAATTCTTGGGCCATCTGAACCGCGTGGACCTTCCATCCGTACTCAGGGCCGATTGATCTGGACCACCCGAGGCGACAGGTGGTCGCCATGATGTGGCATCCATACTTACGTCCGTACGCCTTCACTTCCTCCTGAAGGTCCATCACACCGGGAAGCTGACCAGCAACGATCCAGACATTCAGAACACGCTTGAGGGGGAAATTCACGATCTCGACGATCCAAGCCCCATGAGGATTCCGAAACATCCGAGCCGACCCATTGCGAAGCTGTCGATCCAGATGCTCCCAATCATGCATGCCATCGCGATCCAGAGCCTTCTGGATGCGAACGCCTACTTCCTGATCGGACAGGCCTAGGTCGTGATCGATCTGGAGAACCTCGCTCATTAGAGGTCCTCCGGGAGATCAGACGCGGGATGCAGAACGATGGTGCCGGACTCGACAGTGATGAACCAAATCGATCCATCAACGTGATCACGCAGCATCACGCGCTCAGCGGGTTCGTTCTGAGAGATGACCGAACGAAACATGTCGAAGAGCGCACGAGACAACGCAATCAGGTAGTTCGGAACGCCACCAACCGAAGGAGGAGGGGGAGGAAGGAACGACTGCATTAGCGTCCACCTCCGGGGATCACGTTCATCCGGATCAGACCGACCGAGAAGTTCCCATCCTGAGCGGCAAGGAACTTCAATCGGACATCGCGGTACTCGAATCTCGCATCCGTGTATCCGTCATTCCGCGGCACATAGGGACCTTCCTCGTACTCCTGTCCTTCCGGGGCGTAGCTACCGTAGGCGTATACGTTGAGATTCGAGTATCCTCGGCCGGTCGCGATCTGGAGCTGATCCACGGCCATGACCCGATCACCAGCACCCAGAGAGAGCGCGCCAGTCTCGGCCCAGATTTGTCCTACTCGGGTTACTCCGTTCGCAAGATCGCCATTCTCATGGGAGTAGATGTGACCATCGGTACCGCCCATTAGCGGGTACTGATAGGCATCTGCGGGAGACATCGCGGACCGAGGGAGTTCGCCCCAGGTCCAGAAGTTCTCTTCGTAATTCCACGTGATGTAGCGATTGCACTCGCTGTTGCCCACGCTGGGATAGAACCACCAAATTTCGGGGAACTTGAAGTTCATCGCGCCGTGAATCCGGAAGGCTCCCCAAAGAGGGTCCATCCGGTATCGATCATCACCGGAAAGAATCTCCGCCATGAATGGACACGGAAGCGGCTGAACGTATCCACCCGAGTAGAGCTGGAATCCCTGTCGGCTTGGCCAAGCAGCCTTTCCACTGAATGTCGCCACACTCTGCGGATTGAACATGGCGGTATCGCTGATCGGCGAGGTACCACCGTAGATGCTGGGCTGACCCACATATCGGATCAGAAAGACATCAGTATAGGAGAAGACTAGCGATCCTTCGGCGACCGTCACCGCATAGAGCAGCGGGGTCCTTGAACTGAGCTGAAGGAATCCCGCGGTGTTGGTCAGCGAAGCGAAATTCCAATCCGTGTGGTCTTCCTTGGATGACCATCCAATCATCTTCGGATTTCCGCTCATGCCGATAGCCATGACGTGGCGTTCGGCAGTCACGATCACGCCTGTATTGCTGACCGGTGCGCCTGTTGTGGTCTGATTGAACGACAGCATCGACACAGAGCCGACTGTCTGACTGATGCTGACCGTATACGTTCCGGTGCCACCGGTTCCGGACAGGAACGCAGTGATGATCGTACCCGGGCTAACACCCATCCCGGTGACCTTGTCGCCCAGAGCAATCGCACCCGAGGCAACCGCGGTGACTGTAAGCGTTGTGGCGCTGATCGATCCCGTGAAGTCTCCGGTATCAACCGGGCTGTACGAAGGACCAATCGCCTTTGGAACATCTAATGGATTCGACTGATCGTAGTAGAGAAGGCGGCCATCCGTATTGGAACAGATGATTACATCTTCACCCCACTGACCGAACGTGAGCGTCCCATAAGGAGAGTAGATCGGGCTAGGAGTGGAGCGGGGCGTACCATAATCATCATCGCCATACGGGCCGGTGCCGTATCCACCAACCGGCTGCACTGCACCGGGACCGATATAGTCAATCGGGGTGATATCGTGGAACTCTCCGGATTCATCCACGTATAGCTTCTCATCGGTGCCAGCGAGTACAGCACGCGCCGTGTTGTTGTCGCGCCACACATGGAATGCACGAGGCGGGGAGTTCAGCGGGGCCGGAGTGTGTCGCTGCCATCCGCCGATAGGCTGCATGGTGCCACTGATCCAACGGACCTGTGACATGTCCCACCAGCGATTAGGCGTCTCGAATGGAGTTCCGTTGCGTTCGATACCCGGAGGAAGCTGAAGCGTCTTAAAGGCCATTCCGGGACCTCAGAGCTTCGCCATGACGTTCACGAACGCCGTGGGCTGCATGTTGTTATGAGCGCCGTCGCCGCCAGTCGATGACGTTGGACTGCCCACAATGGGACCACCACCACCCGAGGAAAGCGGGTCTCCCGACGACCCGGCTCCGTTGGGAGAAAGAATTGGCGAATGGTAATGGTTGGGCATCTCAGCGATGGTTAGCTGATGATTCTCTTCACCGACCGTCGAACCGGGAGCACGATAGGTAAGGCCAGCACCACCACCCGCGACACCAATCGCACGACCCAGCATCTTCGGAACTAGGATGGTCTTGTTCGCGTTGAAGTCGTTCGTGGCATTGCCGGAACGTCCACCTGAAACAGGGCAGAGTCCGTCATTGAACGTGTCATAGAGGAACACGAACAGATTCAGAGCATCGGCATTGGCTCGGGTCGTACCGCCGGAACTGGCATTACCCAGAGTTCCGTCGTTGACCATGACCCAGCCGGGATCAGCAGTGCTGCGCCAAGTGGGCTTGAGATCACCCGTCTTGAATGCGGCTGCTAGAACGTAGTCGAGTGTCGCGATCTGCGTTCCCGTGGTGCCAATCGACGCGGTAGGCGCGGTGGGAACACCAGAGAGAGCAGGGCTGTAGTTCAGGACGACGTAGTCGCCACCACCGCTAACGTGATTGACCTGCGTCCCATCGATCTTCAGGACGTTGCCGACCGTGTCGAACGTCTTGTTACTGAGAGCGGCAGCATTGTCATCGAGTACGATGACACCATTCGCATTCGGAAACTTCAGCGTACGCGTAGTAGCGGTACTGATATTGGAGACATCGAACTTGCCGATCTTGGAAGAATCGGTGTCATCGACTATCCGGAGCGTTGAAGCGACGAAATGAAGGAACGCACCGATGACCGACTTCAGGGTCTTTCCGGCTCCGATCTGAAGACCTACGCCAGTACCATTGCCGTTCGGCTCAAAGATCGGATCAAGAATGTCGAGATCGGAATTGAGCTTGTTGCCCCAAGTGTCGGTGCTGGAACCGACCTCGGGCTTTGTCATGTTGAGATTCGTCGTATAGCTATCAGCCACCTTGTAGTTCCCCGGTGATCTTGTTTTGTTGATTATTTAGGATCAGCCGAAGGTCCTTCGGGTCGCGAACAATGCGCCCTGTGGCTTCAAAGACTGTTCAGATTCCAGCCTCATCGCTTCGATGATCTGGCTCCGGAACGCGTTCCACGTGGGGATGCGTTCGTCGTTCTTCAGGTAGAGGCTGGCTTCCAAAGCAGAGCTAACCACATACAGGTCAGGGCTCTTCGTGATGAGCCAGTTCACATCAGCAGTCGCCAAAGCGGGAATGCGCTGGAAATAGCGAAGTCGATAGGGAAGCGAATTACCTCCCGTAGGAGGCTGTATCAGTTCGATGTTCGAACCGAAGATCGTGAACCATCGGGTCCGACCATCCGAGTTACCCGAGGATCTGATTTCCCGAGCACGCTCTTCGGTGATGAACTCAATCGGCTCTCGACTGGTCTGCCGAAGTTCAAGTGTATACGGAGTGATGAAATCAGCGGGGAGAGGAATGAACTCGGTGGTGGTCGTGCCATCCACGAGAGTCATCATCTCTCGAACACGTGCCGTGGCTAGTTCCCGATTGAGCTTGGCCTCGGCCTGAACAACAAACGCAGGAATCTGCGAAGTGAGGTCTCTTCGGTTTAGATACTGAGCGAGTGCATCAATAAGTGTGGTGTAGTTGGTTACCTGCATACCAGTATTTACTGGTCGCTGGTCACCTCAGAGCCCGAAGCAGGTAGTTCATTAGCTGCTTCAACTGTTAGAGCGTCAAAGTGCTCCCATCGATACTCGAACGACCCGATATGTCCGATCTCTCGGCTCAGAGCATGGTCACAGAACGTCGAGAATCCTGCCCCACGAGCATTCGCACAGAAGTAGACATCTTCACCCACGTGGGTGCCCTTGCCGGGGTGATAGGGCATCGAAAACCATGGCTGTGGGAGATTCTCGAACACCCGAGCGTGCATCAACAGGCATCCAAACCCGAGTGCACTGACCTCTTCGGGCTCTAGAACACCCTCGGGAGATGCGACATGCCAGAATTTCTCTCCGGATTCGTCCTGATGCAGAGCTGTGGGACGAGGCGGGAGGTTCCGAGTGATATAGTTGGCTCCTACGATGTCTCGGTCATGACCGAGAAGCCGAATCAGAGAATCTGGAGGGAAGCGCATATCGTCATCCAGCCAGAAGAGGTAATCGGCACCACCTTCCAAGGCCTGCTTTGCCATCAAGCTACGTAGATCATGCAGGAGGAGCCCACCCGCGTTGAGCAGAGCAATTCGAATGTCAGGACGACTACGAACCGTGAGGTTGACCAATCTAGCGAGGTCCAATGTGAATCCCGCTTTGCAGTCCCCACGCGTCGGGAAGCAGATTACGACTTTGATTGAACTGCTAGCAGCCTTGGGCGGCTGGGTAGACGGCAGAACATTTCCATCTGCGTCCAACAGCGCCATTAGACCACCTCGGAAGTGGTCCGGAAGAATTTATTGTCTGGATCGTTGAGCCAGCGCTTGAAGGCCGCTTTGTCGCGAGTGATGCCCTTCTTCTGGAGGTCATTCCATACGACCAACGGGATACTAGCGACCTTTCGGCCGAGTCCATCCATAGTACGCTTTGCTTCATTCATCTCGGCCTTATTGGCTTCGATGATCTCCGATACGTCCTGAGCAGAATTGAAGATGTATTTGCCGTCGCCTTCATCGAAGGCGAACTCGCTGTAGAGACCCGATACTGGGTCGTGATCAAGTAAGTACCTAGTCATTTGGTGCCGTAGAAGCCCAATCAAGGACTTCCACGGCTGGTGCGATGTTGATGAAGCGGTTCGCGAACCGCTAATCACGCCCCTTAGGAGGTGGCGAGACCGCGGACCGTGCCGAGGCCCTTCTCGTTCTTCGAACGGAGTCCGTATTCGACGATCAGCATACGCTTGGTAGCGTCACCGGTCTTCGCAAGCGGAACAACCTCGAACGGACGGAAGTAGGTGACCGCGAGCATGCTCGGATCGACCATGTATGCACGGTTCTCAGGCTGGAAGCGGTTCGGAACGATGTTAAACGTACCGAAGTCACTCACGTATACATCAGCAGCGCCGATGATCTGAGCCTGCTTGCCCGCCGGTACATCACGGAAGGGAGTAGCAATGCCATTGAACGAAGACACGACGGTCTTGTTGTGCGGTCCAACCATGACGAAGGAACCCGGAATGTCACCACCAGCCGTGTAGACCTTCTGAATCATGTTCTTCAGGTGCGAAACCGCGAACGCAACCGGAGTCGTTCCGTCGACAGCAGCCGTGCTCGGATATCCATCGGAACCCGAAGACATCTGCGGAGCAGCCGGAGAACCCGACGTAGCAACCTGATACCAGTTCGTGATGATCCACGAGCCGAGAGCAGCGGTCCTACGCGCGGTGGAGTTGTTACCCACGACTGCGACCTGATCCGAGGTCAGAGTCGCTTCCATGTCGCGCTTCAGCTCCTTGGAGGCCTGCGAGATGCGGTATCCGAGCATCGACTTGATGCCGGCCATCTTGGCCTTCTCGTCGGAACCAGACACCATGACAGTCTTGCGGCTGATCTGGGTGTAGTTGCCAACCTTGTTCGTCGGAACATACGTGTCGACTGCCGGAGCATCGTCACCTTCGATCACCGCGTTATTGGTGTTCGGGACAGCGAGGCCATCCGTCTGCCACTCAAAATGCGGCTGATTCGACGTATCACGCTTGATGTTCGACATCAGCGGGGTATCGGTCGGATCGATGTTGTAAATGATGTTGCTGAGGTCCTCACGGATAGACTTAGAGCTAGCGTAAGTGGTGACCGTATTCGTTACCAAACCCATTTGTTTTTACCTTGTTATTGGGACCCATTTAGAGGTCCATTCCTGCGAAGATTTCAGCAGCGTCCTCGACGCTACCGCTACGAGCGAGACGTTTAAACGCGTCGGCACGCTTGCTCTGCTTGATCGACCGTTGAGGCGATCCTGCAGGCAACGTAGCACTTGCCTTCACCGGCTTGAGAGTCTTGGCACTCTTCTGGAGTGCGTCGTACTTCATGGCCTTGTAAATGGCGAGAAGAGCACGATGATCAGATGCGAGATTGATCTCTTGATCCGAGTATCCGAGTGCCCTCGCATACTCTTTCATCTGATTCAGTTCCTGCCGGCCCAATTCCTCATTGGACCAAGACGGAATTGACTGACGCAGCTTGTTGGCACTATCCGCCAGATAACTCTGGTGGTGCTTCATCTGCTCGGCATGTTCGACAGCCTGCAATCGCTCAGACTCTGCCTGAGCAGCAGCCTGTTGGCGATCAATCGTCTCCCAAATGTGCCTCTGTCGTACGTACTCTGTGGGATCATTCTGCAGGAGTTCTTCGAAATCCGGCCGATGAGGCTGCAACTGTCGGATTGCTTCCTCTAACTGCGGGATGACGCTCCTGTAATATGCTCCTTTCTCCAACACAGCTTGCGCTTCAGAAACGAAGGCGTTTCGAACGGATTCGAACTCCTTACGCTCTTCGGCTAGAGCCTGTGTCTTACGCGTATAATCAGCCCCACGCTGGTACCCTGCAGCCACTTCGGACAAGGGAAGCTGTTCAGACTTGCCGTCTACAACGACGGTGACTAATCCGCTTTCGCTCTCTTCAGTGTCTTCGGTATCTTCGTCGGCTTCGGATTCCTGTTCGACCGTTTCGGCGTGATCTGCTTCCGACTGTGTCTCATCGGACGATCCAGTATCCTCACTATGAGCCTCTTGCGAGACTACATCGGTATTACCTTCTGGCTGCTCATGGTCATCCGTGTTGTTGCTGATCGTGAAATCATCAGTCACCAATGCCGCGATTGCATCGCCTGCTTGAGTAGTATCGAGCCCAGTTCCATCAGATGGATTATTGGTCAAAGTGTTATCTTCCTAGCTTGGTCCCGTTGGTTCGGGACCTGTTGTTGAAAGCAGCGATCAGATCATCGCTGCTGATCGAAGCTATCTCTGTTCGGAGTCCTTCACAGGCCAACACCATCCGGTATAGGTGCTCGCGTCGTTCGGGGTATTCCGGGGCAGAGGTCCGCCACGATTCCGTATATTTATGGATGAGTGCATCAATCACCGTTCCTAAGCCCGTATCCTTGGCCAAGGACTTGAGGTGATCGATCTGCTCAGCGCTGAGATGTTCGTATCCGTGCATGGCTTAGCCCATCGGTCCAAGAGGTGGAGCAGGCTGAGGAGTCGGCTGAGCCGGTGCTGCCTGTGCCTTCATGGCCATGCCCTGTAGCTGCGTTTCGGCCTGAAGCAGGTTCTTCTGAAGCTGAGCCGTGTGAACGGACTGAATCTCAGCCAGTTGAGCCTCATGCTGGAGGAGGGAGTCGATCAGGGCCTGATTCGGGTTCAGATCGTACTGAGCATCCGTCGCGGCGAGCTTCGCCATGGTGTCCATGTAGGTCTTCTCACGCTCGCGCTGATCGGCCATCGCAGCTTCGTAAGCCTCCTGATGGAACTTCATCAGCTTCAACTGGATATCGGCCTGAACCTTCATCATCTCAGCCTGTGCGAGAATGTCGGCTGGCTGAGGTGGCTTCGGCTGCTGCATCTGCTGCATGAACTCAGGTGTCACGGTACCGATATACTTGGTCGCGTCCTTGAATCCTGCGAGCGTGATAATCTGGGCGAGGGTCTCCCGATAGCGATCAATGCCCGCAATCGGATTGACCGGGCCTAGCTTCTCGATGATCAGTTCCTGCTTCTCTAGAACCTTCGCAAGGAACTGCAGCTTCTCCTGATCAGTGCCGCGTCCCATCGATACGTTCGGGATACATTCGAGTTCGCCGATCCAACTACGTGGATCGACAGCCACCCACTTGCCACGGAGCTTAACGATACGCTCCTGATCCTGATTCTCCCTCAGGGTCTTGGCGATGCCTCGAAACATCCTACGCAGAGCAGTCTCTGCGAAGATGCGGGCGTACATCTCGATACGCTCCTGAGCACCCGAGACGGTAGCGGATACCGCAGCTTGGGTGGTGGACTGGAGAATTTCCGGATTCAGGCCCTGTGACGCGGCAGAAATTCCGGTGCGCTTGGCCTTGATCTCATCCACATATGCTAGCAATGACAGCATCTGAGGCCCCAAGAAGGGCTTGGTCAGTTCCTGAACGGCTCCAGCCTCACGAGCACGAATCACCGCACCCTGTTCGGTATTCAGGGCATCATCGGCGTTAACCTTGCCTTCGAGAATGACCGTACGCGGATGAATGGAGCTAGCCGCACTATCCAGAGTGCTGCGAACCATGCTCGATTTGATCCGCTGTAGGTCCATGGTCTGATCTGCGATGCAGTTTCCAATGACCATGTGCGGTTCCGGATCAGGGCAAAACACCGCGAATGGAGCTTCATCCACGACTTCATCGTGAAGAACATGGTAATTCGTGCCAATTGCATGAATCTTGCGAAGCTCAGCGAATCCATCGCCATCGCGATCAACTCTCATATACGCTTCTAGGAATAGGCATCGATGCATCGTCTCATCGGGCGTATTCAGGTAGCCCATTCCACCGCTAACGGCGGGATTACGAGCGATCTGTTCGAGATTATTCTCTAACAGGGACGATCCACCCATGTTTTCGATGATTTCGCTTTCGTCGTAGCCCATGGCGACAATCTCGGAGACTGTCTTGATCGATCGGTGGGCCTGAAACGTGTATCCGCGCTCATCGTTGGCATCGCGAGCATCACGGTTGATCAGCCATTCCTCGGGAGGGATGCACTCAACCACCAACTGGTTCTTAGGAATCTCGCGACGGATACGAACATCAAATGTCGGAACCGAGATAGGCGCTTGGCCCTGCATCTCTGGAGGGGGAGCGATCTCGGTCTGAATCTCAGCGAGGTCGATGATCTGAACCGTGGGGTCCTGCTGAAGTACAGCGACCTGCTCCAGCATTAGACCCTGAAAGGCAGTCTCGGTTACGGTCTTGTCCTTGGACCATCGCCACTTAACGATACCGGTTTTGCGAGTAAGAGCGTCCTTCATCATGCTATGCAGGATGAGGAAGCCCGGATTGTCATTCATGAACACATAGTTCACGTAGTCGGTCTGTTGTTCGGCGAGATCGATGCTCTGAGCATTCTGGGGGATGAACTCAACGGGATGTTCACCACCCACGAAGACGCGAAGCAGGCTAGGGACGACGCTCAGTACTGAATCGCGAAACTCGGTCATTACGACCTGAGATCGACCCTGTTCCTCGTTCCCGAATAGATCACCACGATAGTAGGCAGTCGCTGCAGCACGCATCGGACCGATAAACGAATCGATGTAGTCTTCGGCATCGCTAGCAGCAGCCCGGAGAGCACCACTGAAGTCCTCATCCGACATACGGGGATCGCTAGGAGCGGCTTCCTCGACCAGATCAACAGGAGGATCGCCGGCCTGACCCTGTTCCATTTCAGAAATCAGTTCATCGAATCCGAAGTGATCGACTAGGTCAGAGGATGCACCAGAATTGGGGACCCGATCCGGTGTATCGCGGAATACGAATCCATCCATCAGCGCATTCCACCTCGCTTCGAACCAAACGCGTTACGAAGCGGACTGGCATTTGCCGTGCGCTTTGCTGCGGATGCCGCTGCAGCCTTCTTCACGCTGGCCTGTCGTCCCGGGCTCAACGGCTTTCCCGGGACCTTCGGGGTCTTGGGAGGAGCCACAGCATGCATGTCCACGGCATACCCGGAACCATGACCGTCAATGTCCTTGAGACCGGCTTCGCCCTTGGCGAATACATCAGTGCTGAGCGGATCGAATTTCTTGTTCTTCATTATTGTTTTTCCTTGTTCTTATTACTTATCAAACGACCCCGGCCAGATTGCGCCGTAGCGGACCACTTCCCCATGCGGACCAAGCAGGAGCACGACCACTCAACAACGCACCCTGTCCGGCAAACGTCATGCAGAGAGCATCGGCAAAGTCAGGAGAGCGACCGAGCGTCTTCTTCATCAGATCTTTCGAGAGAACGACGATCTTCCCGGACGACAGGGTATAGGAGTAGGTAGGAGCCTTGAGTTCCTCGATGAGAAGATCATTCGGGAACAGACGAACCGACTTCGTGGCTAGCCAATCCCGGAGCTGCCACCACAGGTCATCTCTGAGCTTGTACGTGGATGTATTGACAGAGGTGGCTTCGGATACGTTTACGTCATAGACGTTCGAACGCTTGAACGTGGTTCGAAGACTGTCGGCGACACCACCACCGATACCAATCGTATCGATGCAGATTTCGTCGGGACGATCCTGTTCAGCCTGTGCATTGATGAGGGCTGCAGATTCAGCGGTGTCTTTGCGTGCCCACCACTGGATATCAATGACAACATTGCCACGACGCTTGACCAGAACCGTTCGGTCCTGTCCGAAGCGACCAACGTCGATCCCATAGATGAGAGGAGCCTTGGGATCGACCTCGATAGGCGCGGTTAACGCGTAGTCGATGTACTCCGCGGGGATTAGGGTGTTGGCCTCAGTGTCGGGGAACTCTCCAAGGACACGAATCTGATGTTCGGACGATCCAATTCCGTACTTGTCGATGATACCTTGAACAAAGTTTCGATTGTCGCGACCACAATTCGCTGAATTGACATGCATGGTCTTCCATGCGGTGGCCTTTGGTTCCTTGGCCGTGTCCGCCATTTCATGATGAGTATCGAAGAAGTAGCCGCGGGTTCGCGTAGGGTTGGAAAGAAGAATCGTGGACGCATTGGGACCGCCCATTGATCCCTCAGCCGCTGCAAAGACAGGATCAGGAACACCTGAGGCTTCATCAACGATCAGCAGAACCGATCCATCCTCGCAGTGGATTCCCTGCATGGCTTCGGGAGAATCCTTCGAAGCAGTACGTGCTCTGATCTGGCTATCGTAGGGAGCAGCCTTCAGAAATATTGAATCCGCCTTGATATCAAACCGGTTCCGGATCATCTCCGGTAGTGCGTGCATCCACTTCTTGAGTTCGGAGATCAGTCCGATTTCAAGCTGACCTGCTGAAGGGCTCGTTACGATGGTCTTCTGTGGGAAGCGAACGATGGCATGCCAGATTACGATCCATGCGACGCAGGCAGTCTTTCCGACGTTATGGCCTGATCGAACCGAGATTCGCTTAACCCCGGAAGCGAACGATCTCATCAGTTCGGCCTGCCAAGGATCAGGCGTTACTCGGAGGACCTCTACTGCAAACCCTACGGGGTCATTCGCATAGGCCCTCCGACAGGTATCCCAAAAGGATTCGGGATCGGGTCCGACTTGGGGAATCTGCCCCGCGGTGGGGAGCTGAGCCTTGAACTCGGCTTCGGACTTGGCTCGGTCCGCTAGGACAGCTTCCTTGGACCTACGGGTTGACTTGGTACCCGGTTCCCTCGGCTGCCTCAGGGTATGGGTGGGGGCTCTGGAGAGCTTTCCCGGTTTGTGAAATGCAGGGAGCGGGGGAGCAGTCGGCTCAGCCGAAGCGGCCATCAACCGAGCTACAAAATCCTTCGGGTTCAACTGGCGCTTTTTCGCGCTCGGAGCCTCTGATTTTTCCGGACAACTTGTCCGCGAAATTGCACCATCTGGTGGGGGGCTCTTGGGGGTCTCTGTATCTGGGCAGGTACTATTAAATTGAGCGCGAGTGTCCCGGGGATTGCCGTGGGCTGGGGTGGTCCCGGTACCCGGGGGGCCTACAAGGTCGGTTCCGGATTTGGCTACGTTGGACGTTGCATCCACGTCAACGTGCACGTTCGCCACGTTGGATTCGTGTTCAGCGTATACGTTGGAGTCTGCGTCGGGATTCTGTCGTTGATCGGCCACGGATTATTTAGGTGGACCGATACGTTCAGGCGTTTATGGGTTGCGATGTAGGACGTTGATTAGACAGCTCGAAAGCTTGAAACCATACCGCGGTATGATTACGTAGGACTATCTTAAAGCTTTGAAAGAGTTGGGGAATGGCTAGGAAGAAGACAAAGGCTGTCGCCTATTATCGGACGAGTTCAGCCACGCACTTGGAAGACCGCGACAGCAAGCGACGACAGACAGCAGCAGTTGAGGCGTACGCGAAGAGGAACAAGATCGAAATCGTAGAGCAGTTCTACGATGAAGCTGTGAGTGGTGCTGATCCGGTTCCGGAACGAGATGGCTTTCGCGATCTCATGGCGTTCTGTGCCGCGAATGGAATCCATACGGTGCTGGTCGAGAATGCCAGCCGGTTTGCTCGCGATCTCGTGGTTCAGCTTACCGGGCATGCTCTGCTCAAGCAGAAGGGGATCAACCTGATCCCAGTGGATGCACCCGAGCACTTCACCGATCCATCGCCCACTGCTGTGATGGTTCAACAGATTCTTGGATCAGTCAGCCAGTTCGAGAAGAACAGCCTAGTCGCGAAGCTGAAGGCTGCAAGGGACCGGAAGCGAGCCGAAACAGGCCGCTGTGAAGGTCGACCTGCAGTACCTCAAGAGGTTGTAGCCGAGGCTAGAAGGCTCGCTAGGAGGTCCCCAAAGACCGGGAAACGACGTTCCCTGAGGCAGATCGCTGAGCTGTTGGAGCAGTCCGGACATCTTGGACCTTCAGGCCGGTACCATGCCGGATCGATTCAGAGGATGCTGGGTCGATAGGCTTGGAAACTGGGTCGATGGGGTAGAAAACCGACCGGAAGTCGGCAAAACGGGCAGGGCAACGCGAGGGAGAGCGCGGGCTCTGCTTTTTGTACCTGTATTGGTATGTGTATTAGTCAACTGCAATGAACTGGGAACAGCGACATGAACCTTACCGTTAGGGTCACTGGAGTAAGGCTGATTGGAGACACCAGCCTAAAGGGCGTTCATGACACAATGGCGTTTACGCTAGCTCCAGATGGCGATGAGGTTGAACTCAGCAATGGTGCGAGGTTCTCTCAGTTCGTTGAATCGAAGAAGATCAGAGCCAGCATGACTGTCCACGAGAGGAGCGAAACCGAGGATAAGCCAGTTGGTGTCCTTCAATACGTGCCTCCGTACGATCTCTCGAACCAAGTTGACAAGGATGGTGGTGCCTTCGCCTTTACGGTTCGGATTCCATCTGTGGGCTTCAATCGAATCTGGAACCTGATCCTTCGGGATAAGCTTCCGAGTACCTTTACGTTTCGGTTCGATGGAATGACATACGGGTACTCTCCAGATGGAGATGAGAAACTCTGGGAAGTAACAGGTACCGGAAACGATTTGCTGATTATCAATTCAGTAGGCTGGGGCTATGAAACCACGAGGAAACGCGATTCGGAAGACGATCTCTAGATCCAGCTCCAAACGCAAACAAACCCGTGACTGGAATCACGGGCCTGTGTGCAGCGAAGGAGACTGGTTCGAACCCAGCCGAGACCTCACATCTATATACGGGATAGCCTTGGGAAGGTTTGTCGGCCCTTGGCTAAGTGATTGATTCTACACGAATCATTTATGTAACTTTCCCCAGCTTTATGTGAACAATAGGTATCCAACTGATCCTGTCTTGGGATCGAGATTGGAGCCTCGTGAACATCCACATTGCTGTATCGGCTGAAGCGCTGGTCCTAATTCTGATCCTGCTCAGGGTATTCGGCTATGCCTGATACTCGACTGGAACTGCATCCCTAAGGCGTTTGGGCAGATCAGACCAATCGATGACTCTCGCATGGATACTCGGGCTGGTGCGTCTACACATGTAGGTTCGTCCACCATTGGGAAGCTCATCCACTTCGTACGTGTATAGAGTCCGCCCACGGTTCGCCTTAACGCTCCAACACCAATGAACGAATGCTCCATCACTCCTGCCATGACGGACACGATTACCCATTAGCTTTTGATCTTGATCAGGCAGTGCAGCCCATTTGGGCCGACGTATAGAGTTCTATTGAAGAAGTCGCTCATTCCCTTGAAGCTCTTCATCGTCTCATACTGATCAGCAGTAACCAGCAATGCAATCTGCATCATGCTGGACTTGAATCTTTTCGCGATCAGCTTAATCAAGCGGGACTCAGTCAGTGGATTCGTACCGGTTACATCGAGGACTTTCATTAGCTCTTCACCTCGACCGGGTGCGAACCCTTGCTGCTGACGTAGCAGATCGTCCCCGCGTATGGGCCTGACAAGATGGTAGCTGTCCCTCTAAATCCCTGCATGATCTCGTACTGAGCAGCAGTGACTAGCAGCGTGGTATCACTGGAGTGATTCTCGATCAGCTTACGCAAACGCTTCTCGGTCAGCGGGTTCGTCGTGGTTACATCGATTGTGCTCATTAGCTCTTACCTCCCAGTTTGATCTGATTCTTCATGGCTAGGATCGCCTTCAGGAGGCCAGCAACACTCAGGTTGAGTTCCGTCGCCCATACACGAAGGCCCGTCTCAACGGTCTGTTCAACTGACCGAACATAGAGGGTCTTTTTGCTTTCGTTGCTCTTCATGCTTCTATTTAGGGCGGGCTGCTTGCAACGCTTGCAGATACTGGAATCCGGCAATCGGCATGGTAATCTTCCCTTGGGAGACACCAATGACCGACGCCAAGCCGACAAAGAAACTGAATTGCTTCGTGATCAGCCCGTTTGGGGAGCCGGGAACGAACACTCGAAAGGAAGCGGACTGGATCCTTCAGGACCTGATCCGTCCAACCTTGAATGACCTGTTCGAGGTTGTTCGAGCGGACGAGTTTGAAGCGGGCAATGTCATCACGAACAAGATGATCATTGAGATTACACGGGCGGACCTGATCGTCGTGGTGATGTCCGGGCATAATCCAAATGCGTTCTATGAACTCGCAGTGGCTCACGCCTACTCTAGGCCTTGCATTCCACTGATTGCGGCAGACCAGAAGATTCCCTTCGATGTGGGAAGTCTTGGGGCGGTGTTGTATTCCCGCGATACCATTGATGAATGGAATAAAGCCAAGCTTGGGCTACGAAGGGCGGCTGAGGCTACTCGGCGTCCCGGGTACACACCGCAGAATCCGATCACCATGGCATTGGGGCTTGAGAAGGCGAGTGCGAGTGCGAATACCACTGATCAGATGATAGCGAGCCTCAGCGCGGAGATATCTCAGTTGAAGGCGCAAATGCAGAACATGATGGCTACTGCGCTTGCGAATCCTGATCCTGCATTCGTTCTAACTTCGCCTACTGTCGTCAAGGACTTCGAAGGCAACATCAATTACCTAACCCGCGCGGGTGTCAATCTTGCCGATTTCCTGGGTAATCGAGCCCAGCACCCTAGGACGAACAAGAAGGCCGGAAAAACCATCATACAGAGGAAGCCGGTCGACTAGTCCTGATCGGGCTCTTCGGGTTCTGGTTGTTCGTCTTCGTCGTTGGACTTCGCTTCAATACGCTTCTTCATCTGTTCCATCATCTTGGCGGTTTCCTCTGCGGACTCCGAAGAGACGAACTGAAGCGAACGGGAATTAGCGGACGAATCCACCTTGGGTTCCGGAGCGGTACGCGCGAGAATCAGCTTGATCGCTACGAGGGCATCCTTGGTGGTGCCCTCTTCGATGATTCGCTCAAGTCTGGAGATTGCCTTCGGGCTGACCCGTTCCAGCATGAGCCTTGTCACTTCGGTCCATTCGAGGCGACTCATTCTGTTGGCTCCAGAATGCTGGCCAGCGTGGTTTCCATCTCGGATGGAGTGGACCACTCATCGAGGGTCTTCTGAGCCGCTGCGATAGCCTTGGGCCCTACAGCCTCGGCCACTCGGGTAGTCCAGTAGCTGGTCATGGCAAGTCTATATGAGAGAAGCTGATCGTACACGGATTGTGCCCACTCGGGATTGATTGCAGCACGCTTCTCGATATCAGTTCGATTCATGCGTGCCTCCGATCTGGTTCATCGCGGCACGACGAATCTTGTACAAGGTATGTCGATGCACATTGAGGCGTTCGCAGGTATCCCGAGTGGGGACATGGCTGAGCCACTCTTGAATCACTTGATCCTGTTCGGCCTCGGTCAGGTGTGAACGTCGTACTGGCCGATACTTCGATACCGTGGATACGGATACGGCAAATCGCTCAGCGACCTGCTTTACCGTGCCTGTGGCTGAGCGAATCTGTTCGATGATACCTGCGGTGAGTTTGGTCTTCATGTCGATATTTAGAATGGAATGCCGAAGTGGCGTGCCCATATCTCAAAGTAGTGCAGCCGGACGATCATCAGGTGATAGGGGTCATTCAGGTCCGTATCGTCGGGCAGGGACTCCAGATGTTGGATCACAGCGCATTGCACGGACAACTCGATTAGTGCGGCCTTGGGGTGCTTGGCGATCCTCTGCCGGAGGTTCGTCACTGGATGCCGCGAAGGGATATCGCTGAAATTCAGGTTCATGTTCTTACTTACCGAACGGCTTCACTTTGGGATTCTCCGAGATCAGCGCAGGATAGAACTCCTCAGGTAGGCGTTCATAGCGATGGCCTCCGACGATACTGAACGTCGGGGTGATGCTGATGTAGTCGAACGCGGTAGCGCGGCTCTGAGTGTCCACGTGGATGATCGCGAATCCATTCGACCACTTGCTGGCATCGCAGTAGCTGGCATCTCTGCGATGACCTGCTCCGAGCTGGTGCCACTCATACACGCCCACATGCCTGTTGTGCATATGCCAGACATTATGAGAGTGGTGATGCCCGTTCACCCCGGGCAGACCATCATGACGGGCCGTGGGGAAGTGATGACACAGGACGCTATCCCAGTAGGTCTTGTGATTCTTCCGGAATTCCCGACGAAGGTGGGCATCCGTGTATGCAGAGGACATGTCATCTTTGGCGATGTAGTTGATCTCGAACCTGTCGAGTCCGAACATGTCCTTCATGGTCCAGTCGTGTAGGTCGCTGAGCAGAGCCATGGTGCCCGGGCTATTCTCGGCGAGCTGTCGAACGAGACGGCTTTCGTGGTTGCCTTCGATCAGGTCGATCTGTGCATCTGGTGCGGCTTCCCGCATCTCCCCGAGAATCTCCAAGCCGGCTTTGATACGACCTGCAGCATCCCACTCACGAGGGTCATTCCAGTGTTTGGACCATTCAGGGCAATCGAACATATCTCCGACGATGCTGACCGCGTCGGGCTGTACCCGTTTGATCGAATCAATCAGGACTCGACGGTAGAACGGATCGCATTCCCGGTCGTGTAGGTCGGAACACGCAATCAGCACCTTATGCCGGGTGCCGCGATCCCTCACATACCGATCACCATAGGATAGGCGTTCCTGTCGTAGGGCTCGGAGCCGATCCGTGGCGGTGGATCGCGCCACGGCATTCCGGATCGCATTCTGATGTCTGGTCGGGATGATTCCTGCCTGTCGTTTGAACTCTGGGTAGGTGCCGAACAGAGCATCGATCACGGGAAGAGGGATGGAGCCTACTTCTCGATACAGCTTCTGGCTGACCATCCGGCCTTCATCCAGTGTGGACTGGATCGCCTGTAGGTCTGCGATGGCCTGATCACGAGTGTATACGGTACCGAGATACTTAACGCGGTTCCTGCTGATCAGCTTCAGACGGGGCTGCTGCATTCATTTTGCCCTCCGATCTGAGCGGGGAGCCTTCAGCGGACCCATAGCCTCTACAGCTTCGGAGGCTTCACGAGTGCGACGACGCTTTTCCTCCTCCACTCGATCCAGAATCATCGAACCGACTGCTGCCCAGAGAGCATCATCATCCGAACCATCAAGCTGAAGCTCGCGCCGGACGACCATATCAAGCAGGTCGTTCGAAGGCAGAATCACAGCGGCTTGCTTACCGCAGATCGATGCTGGGCGGGTCGGGCCCTTTACTACTATCCCAAGGTTCACCAACTCGCTGATGCGAGGCCTCACGTAGAGCACGCCTTCTTGGATCGTCGTGGCGATCTCATCTCCCACCATGGGAGTAGCAAGAAGAGCTGTAACGGTGATCGCTATCCATGTGTTCAAGCGACGCTCGGGATCGCGATCCACGATTCGTGCTGCGATCTCGGCCGCACCTATAGCCTTGTATCCGGGTGTGACCGGGTAGTTCGATGTTGTCATTGTTGTTTTCCTCGTTTTCATGGCGTGGGGTCCAAATCCCACACAAGTACTTACAGAGGACTGCCGAAAACCCTGCAAAAACCGATCAGTTTCGAGTGTGGACCGGAATCAGATACGCGTAGATCGTGGGAGCATCGTCGTAACCGGGTTTGATCCTGATCTTTTTCGTGTTGATGGCGAGCCTCGGGCGTCTCAGATTCCGATGTGATGCTTTGAGCTGTTCGAAGTCGATCCCGGGGGTAGGTGGGAACCTGCCTCGTGACGGTCCCAGCTTCTGATCTGGCTGATCAGGTTCAGGCTCAGTAGCTGACCGGGGTCGCCTCAGGTCCATAGTCGTATAGGCGAACATCTTTCGATCCCGGATGTTCTGGATCAAGCCAAGTTTGACCTTGTAGCGTTCGGCTTCGGCTCGGTCAGATTCGGCACTGGTGAAGATCGATTTGATCTGATCATCGGTGAGGGTGATCACGATGTTCGGTCTATGGGTCTCTGGTTTGGGCTTGCGCTTGCGAGCTGGTCCACGGCGTCTGATCCGAATCACGTCTGGAAGGTCTGCGGTGACTGTGGCGTGGGCGACACGACTCTGGATCGCGTATATCGTGTAGGTGCTAACACTGAACTGAGAAGCGAGTTCGCGAGCCGATTCAGTCGATGCGAATATCGCTCTGATCTGCTCCGGTTTGAGGTGAGGCTTCTTCGCTGGCTTAACGGGTCTTGGAGGCGGGGCGGGGCGGGTCAGATCAGCAGTGACCCGAGCATAGGTCGCACGGGATTGAATGGCCCAGATCGTACGTCTGTCGATTCCATATCTCGATATGAGGACCCTGGGGCGTTCTGCCGAAGTGAATATCGATCTGACCAGATCGGGAGGTAAGCGAGTCGGCTTGGGTCGAGTCAGATCAGCAGTGAGCCAAGCATGAGAAGTTCTGGATTGAATCCTGTAGATCGCTTGTATGTGGACTCCATATTGAACTGCGAGTTCGTGAGCCGGTTCGCATGATATGAATATCGATCTAATTTGATCGGGTGTGAGTCGGGATCGTGTCATCGCTTCTATTTGGTCGTGACGAACAGATTCCCCGTCTGATCGTTCGATCTGATCGTTCGCTCAGTCGGCTTCGCCTCCTTCGCTGTATACACGAAAGATGGGACAATCCCGCCTGTCCCATCATAGAAGTATATTATCTCTATTCTTATTATTAGTAACTTAAGAGTTAGATTCTATAATTTATAACTAAGAATAATAATAAAGATAATACAGAGTATATAACTTCTATGATGGGACAATCCCGCCTGTCCCATCTCTGCTGTATACGAGTGAGGGAGCCGACAGGCGACCGAACGACCGGACGATTGGATCGATGAACGATATCCATATCGCGACCTTGAACCCGATCATTGATAGCTCCACCTACTGTGTGCAGCGGATTTCTTCTTCGACCCTAAATAGGGGTGATCGCGTCGGCAACACGATCAATAACGAGATTCTCCAGACGAGCTTGGCTCGTCGCGAATGGGGCTCAAGTACCGGGAGTTTAGCCGACGCGAGGTACTTGAGCCCCTTTTACGTCTGGAGAGAATCGATATGGAGATCGTCGACAAGTTCGTTCATTTGAAGCGTGATGAGGATCGCGACCTCGTGCAGTGGTACCTGACCCTGAAGACCTACAGGACGGAAGAGGCGTCCGCTGAGGACATCCACACGAGGATGAAGGCGAAGTTCGATCAGGGCCGCCGGGATGAGCTGATGAAGCTGGCCGACGCGCTGTGGGAATCGTTCATCGACCGACACAACGACATCTGGCACGACAGGTTCGTCAAGGTCGCGAACGAATATGAGGCCTACACTAGGCTGTTCGACGCTGCCCCGCCGGCATGGATGTGGGACTTGGACGTTCGGACCCTGGGTCGCGTCCAGTACGCGAACGTCCACTTTGGGCATCGGCTGTCCATTCAGGCTCAGTACCGCCATGAGGCTGTTATCGATATCGCGACGAAGCGTGGAATCGACCTAGCTGAGATCGGCTATCAAGCACCCGAGCTGTACCAGCCCGATATTGAGAGACTGAAGGCCGACCGACGCGAGGCTGAACGGGAGCGTAAGCGGGCGTATCGGGCCAAGAAGGTTGGCGATACCGCAAAGGCCAAGGAAGTTGTTGAAGCGATTCCAGCCGAGACAACCGATGGATCGCTCAGGGTTAAGCTTGCAGCGGCCTACGCGACGATTGAGTCACGGGATCGCCAGATCGCTCAGCTCAAGAGCGAGGCACATCTTCTGCCCATCAAGAAGGATGCCGCGGCAAAGGCAGCTACTGAAGCCGCATCAGAGTTCAAGCGAATGTGGTCAATGGAAGCGGAGATCGCCGATCTGAAGGAGCAGCTTGAAGAGGCCAATGAACGCGCTCGGACCGCCTTCAGGTATGCTCAAGAGCGCCAGCAGACCATGGAAGCCGAGATCACACGTCTCCGTGCGGAGATCGCTCGGAGGGACAGTGTGTCCAGCTTGGTCTCGGTTCGCGTCCGGAATCCCATCTCTTCGACCCGGAGCAACTAGCATGAGCCGAACTGAAGCGATGGAAGCCGAACTCGCGAAGCTTCTGGAAGCGGGGAAGCAGTTGAAGGATGAGATCATCGCGAGGTCAAAGCGATGATGTCCTGTGTCACAGACGAATGTCCCTGCGAGATCACCGTCGAATACCTGCCGGTGATCTTAGACGTTGATGGGACTCCGGGACGGGCCATCATCGATCCAAGTTGGATTCGTGTAAGTCTGGATAAGGGCGGGATCACGAAGCTGAAGACATGGTTTGTGGATCGCGATCTGAGCGCGAATCTCTACGGGCCATATTTCAGAACGTTCATGTTGAAGGACGTTAGTTATCCATCGCCTGACAACAAGAACGCTTGGATATCGGGTGTGCGTTTGAATTGGATTGTTCAATGGTACGTGGAGATACCGGATTCGCGCACATATCTCAGGTACTGTCTGGAGGTGGAGCAGCTTGACACGTCCGAAGTGCTGTCATGGACCACGGTATGGAAGCTGGAATGGAAGCCCCAGCCGGAATCCGTAAACAGTTATCTCCGCGAAGATGCAATCGAAATGGTGCGTCGTCACTCCGGTGGACTTCCGGGTGATCGTCATCGGATCAGGACGAAGCCGACACTCGATGAGCTTTTCCAAGAGCAGCACGCAAATGAAAAGGCCCCTCAGTGAGGGGCCTTTTCGCTATTGGACGCTGATCGTGAACCCGGCGCTATGTGCGTTCAGCCACCAATCGACCTCGGGTAGCGGCTTGGGCTGAGTTCGCAGTTTGATCAAGATCGTCTGGTTGAACTCGTAGTCGGGTCCATCCTGAATCTCGACGCCGTATGCGTCGTAGAACTGAACACCCTTCGTGGTGTCGATCCGCCACTGGTAGTCGACGATCCCGGCCTGATCACCTGAGGTGACCAGTACCATGACTTCATACTGGTCCTCGGCCGGCATAATCTTGACCAGACAGGCCAGCCCCGAAGGCATGGTCAGCGCCATGTGATGGGTGCAGTCATTTGGAATTAGCTTCATGTGCCCCTCCTTTGAAGTCAGGAGAGGACTCCGATCCGAGTCAGCCTGCAAACGTATACAGACAGGGTGCAGAAATACGCAATTTCGATTCAAAACCGGACCCAGTTTTGAATCAAAAAACCCCGGCGGTTGAGTGCGCCGGGGCTTTTGACTTTGGACATGAAACAGATGAGGAGGAAAACGCTCACCTTCAGTCATATGTAGGGCTGGAGCCGTATCGGTTCAACTAGTGGGCCTTGAACGCGATAGGGACCTGAGAGGTAAAGCAGCGAGCGCACGACCCACAGGTGATATCCGGATGCTCATCATCGGCCTGACACACTTCGCCAAGGCGATGACGCTTCGCCTTGAAGTGATGGCCGATCACATGGGTGGTTCGTCGCCCGGTGTGATTATCGCTGAAGCGGATTCGGAAGCGATCCCACTTCGAGGATTCTACTTCGATCATCGATCCAATCTCGGAGCCGCGATCCCAATGGGTGTACCCGTAGAGTCGCAGGCCGGGATACGCCTCAAGAGCGTCGAACCAGAACCCGACATATTCGGTACTCGGAAAATCGCCGAGGTCATGCAGACGGATCACATAGGTCCGATGGTTCATGCTCAACAGGTCGAGTTCCACGAGAAGACGCGTATACAGTTTCACATCGACGTTCCATCGGGTCGTCCTACGGCCCATGTTATTTCCGTAGCAGATCGCTCGCTGCTGACACGCACTGGGGCAGGTCCGTCGCTCCTCAAGCTTCAACGAATACAACGGAGAGCCGGCCCATTCGCCACGCGCAACGCGATCCCCGAGCTTGATGCTGTTGATTCCGGACTTCAGAACCCATTCATCCCCGTTAGCTGAGCGCACAGTACGCGGGTACATGGTCCGGCTCTCGGTCATCGCGGGATGATCTGCAGGGAGTTTAAGCCGTTTCTCCCTATGCGAACGAGATTCGAATCGGCGACGCACCTTCATTGCATCGCCCCAATCACGATCTGATCCACCTTGGCCGGTGACATCGTATCGAGCACCTGAAGCAGCGAGGCACTTCCATCGTTGACGCGGATCACGGCCAGATACAGTCCGTCCTGTCGTTCCCCTACGGTGCTGGGAAGTTCGACAGGCTTGCAGTGCTTGAGTCGTTCGGCTCGTGTCTTCGCGGCAACGGTCCGGGCTTTGTGCTTGGCATCGATAGCGTTTGAACGTCGTGACCAGTCCCGAGCTGCTGCCCTGATGCCACCCTTGTAGGTGCGGAGCCATTCGGCGAATCCACCTCGGACGACGTTCAGGCGTTGAGCCTGAGCCAGACACGAGGCGTAGCGATGCAGAGCATCGCGAGTGGGTACGCCACGCCAGAGTTTCCGAACGATGGGCTGGAGCGAATTGGAGGATTTCGGACCCAATACCTTGCCGTCCAGATACTCGCTCAACTGATCGGGATCGTCCTGAAGGATCAGGATCGCATCGTAGGTATGGGATAGAGCACGATAGAGAAGGGGAGCAGCGTCTTCGAAGGCTAACCCTATGATCCTCCCATATTCGGTAATGGCCGATTCAGCCATCTTCAGAGGATCATCAATGTCTGTCCGGACAGACATCTGGGATTGGACCTGGACACTACTCGTCACGACCGTGCCTTCCTGCCCGTGAGTGGGCGAGCTTCAACGCGCGGCGGTTGCGCGTTCGGTTAACGGGATTTGCTCTTGGAAGGTAGGCGGGCAGCTAAGCTGCGAGGGCCGTTTTCCTCACCTGCCGATGATCGACAAGGTCTCTACTTGTAACGAGTCGATGCTATTTTGTCAAGGCGAATCACAACTCGGCGCGCTTTGCAAGCTCTATTAGGGAAGGAACGTGACTGTGATTTTGATCGGTGCTGAAGGAGCGTGAAGGTCGAAGCCCGCTGCCTTGGCTGGCTTCAGCGGGGACGTGATCTCTTTGATCAGATCGAAGCAGCGATCACCGCAGGTCGCATCGATGTTGATCACTCCTGTGAACTCGGCCGTGAAGATCAGCATGAGCCAGATCACGAACCCACATGCGGTCATCAGTACGAACCGAGTGAGGTTCAGATTCTTCGCCTCTTCAAGTAGTCCCTTCAATTTTTCAAACACGCGAGTAAACCCTCAGAACCGGGTCAAACCCCGTCTGATATTTATCAGCTAGCAGTGCAGTCACAGATTCTAGAGCCCCTGAGGTCGATCAACCCAAATCCTAGCGGCTCGACTCTTCCGGGATCATTCCTAGATTCGAGCCATGCATTTCATCGGCGCGAAAGAGAACATCCACTCGATCACCAACACGGGACTTCCGGTCGGGATCGTCTGTTCATGCGGGCATCGTGGGCTGGTGACTCCGGAGCAGATCAACCGCGTCTGCGCGTCCAATATGAGTTCGGTAACCAGCCTGAAGTTCAAATGTCAGGCCTGTGCAGGCAGGGACGTTAGGCTAGTCGGGTTCAACAAAGGCGTTCAGGTGGACGCGTTCTGGGAGGGGCTGGAGTTCGCCGATATTTGGGAACTCCGCATGTACGGGGACAATCTGAATGAGCTGCCTTGGAGGCTCTACCGGGATGATCCGAACCCGTTCAGACCGGCTGGGTAAATAGACAGCTATGGTGGTTCGAGAGAACGCCGAAGTGTGAGGACTGCAGGGGTTACTGTCTCGGTCAAGTTCGCGCGTGATGCCTAGGTGGGGAAGCATGTAACTAGGGAGCCCGCCCGCGAAGCAGCCAAGTCATACTGTTGTGGTCATGCCATAGGACGGCTGGGACTGCGCTCACTGCTGAAGGTCCCCGCGGGGTAGCTGTCGCCGCCAAGCGACCTGTTAACGCTACCTCGCCCATAGCGATTCTCTGGATAAGTCCGGGATCAAAGAACCGAGGTTCGACTAGTCAGCGACCTCGGCTCAGACCTGTTCACAGGTCCTGCAAATCCACCTGACAGGGTCCCTGCGACAATCTGTCAGCGTAGAACAAATCGTAGAACAAATCGTAGAACAGGCCCCAAAAAACGTAGGAAAATCAGCGTTTTTTAGAGGTGGCTGGGGGACCAGGATTCGAACCTAGACTAACCGGGTCAGAGCCGGTTGTTCTACCGTTAAACTATCCCCCAACAGCCCGGCGACAGGTCAGTACCCGGCGACAGGAAGGTCGGGCGCACGATTTAGCGATGACGAACGGGATTGGCAAGCCGCACTCGCCCCGGAACGTTTCCTAAGTTACGATCCCGCCAAGGAAAAGGTTTTACATGGCCGGGGATACCAAGCCGAAGGGAGGCTGGCACAGCGGTCGGTTTGCGCACACTTTTGCGGCCATCGATCTCGGCACGAATAATTGCCGGCTTCTGGTGGCCCGGGCGTCGGTCGAAGGATTCGAGGTGATCGATGCCTATTCCCGCCCGGTGAGGCTGGGCGAGGGGGTGGCGCTGAACGGAGCGCTGTGCGGCGATGCCATCGAACGCACCTTGACTGCGTTGGGCGTCTGCGCGTCCAAGATCGAACGCAACGCCGTGACCCGCGCCCGCCATATCGCCACCGAAGCCTGCCGCCGCGCCTGCAATGGCGGGGACTTCCTGGGCATGGTGAAGGAACGCACTGGGCTTGCCTTCGAGGTGATCGCGCCGGCCGAGGAGGCGCGGCTGGCGCTCGCAAGCTGCGAGAACCTGCTCGATCCCGCCATTCCCTTCGCCCTGCTGGTCGATATCGGCGGCGGCTCCACGGAAGTGAGCTGGATCCGCGTGATCCCGCGCAACGACCGCAGCGGTGGGGTCGGCACCGAAGTGCTGGGCATGACCTCGGTCCCCTGGGGCGTCGTGACCTTGTCGGAATCCTGCACCCTCAGCCAGCCCCGCGAGCGGCCGCTCAGCCGCGCCTGCTACGACGACATGGTCGAGCGCATCCGTACCGACTTGAGGCCGTTCTGCGCCACGCACCAGATCGGCGGCGCCATTGCCCGCAATGAAGTGCAGATGGTGGGCGCCTCGGGCACTGTGACGACGGTGAGCGCGCATCATCTCGGCCTGAAGCGCTATAACCGCACCATGGTCGACGGCTCGCGATTGAGCCGCGACCAGATCCTGCGGATTTGTGACGAGCTTTCGGTGATGTCGGTGAACGAACTTACCCATTTGCCCTGCATTGGCGATGACCGCGCCGACCTGGCGCTGGCCGGCGGGGCGATCCTCGAGGCGGTGTGCCGCCAGTGGGCGGCGCCCTCGGTGCGCGTGGCCGATCGCGGCCTGCGCGAAGGCGTGCTGATGGACCTGATGCGCCAGGCCGACCGCGAGGCCGATCCGCTCTGCCGACGGGGCCACTGACCGTGGCCCACGATCGCGACGGCGGCCGACCCCCCACCGGCAAGTCCCCCAGCAGCAAGTCCCCCAGCAGCAAACCAACGGGCCGGCGCGCCACGGTGCGCGTGAAGACGGCGCGCGGCCGCACTGTTTCTTCATTGCGCTGGCTGCAGCGACAGTTGAACGACCCCTATGTCGCCGAGGCCAAGAAGCGCGGCTATCGCTCGCGTGCCGCCTTCAAGCTGCTGCAGCTCGACGACCAGTTCCGTTTCCTGAAGCCCGGCGCCCGTGTCGTCGATCTCGGGGCGGCGCCCGGCGGCTGGACACAGGTGGCGGTCGAACGGGTGAAAGCGGGAACCAAGGGAGGGAAGGGCAGCGGCGTGGTGATCGGCATCGATCTCACGCCGGTCGAGCCGATTGCCGGCGCCACCGTGCTGGCCAAGGATTTCTACGACGACGATGCGCCGGCCGAGCTGATCGCGCTGCTGGGCGGCCCGGCCGACGTCGTGCTGAGCGACATGGCGGCCTTGGCGACCGGCGAAACCCAGGTCGACCACCTGCGCATCATGGGGTTGGCCGAAGCGGCCCACGACTTCGCACGCCAGGTGCTGAAGCCCGGCGGCACTTTCGTCGCCAAGGTATTGCGCGGCGGCACCGAGCGGACCTTGCTCGATATGCTCAAGAAGGATTTCGCCAAGGTCCGCCACGTGAAGCCGGAGGCGAGCCGCTCCGATTCGGCCGAAATGTACGTTGTCGGCACCGGTTTCCGCGGCTGATTGCCCGGGGGAAGCCCGCTTGGTGGCGCAGTATAAAAGTCGGCTCTGCAAGGATGTGCTGGCGTAGGCAATGAAGAAGTTTCTGGGCAATCTCGTGCTCGCGGCCGTGTCCCTCGTGGTCTGCGTGGTGCTGGCGGAACTCGCGACTCGGATGATCGACAGGCTGCCGCTGTTCGCGGCCGACCTGCCGCCGGTCGGCGGCACCGAGGGCAGCGATACGACAGCCAATCATCTCGGCAATCTGCCGAAAGCCGACGGTGCCACGCCCTCGCTCTACGCCAGCGATCCGCCGCCGCTGCCCAACCGCACCAAGGCGCCGCAGGAATGGATCGACCTCGAGAAGGCGATCGTCAGCGGCACCGCCAAGGGCGGCGCCAAGACCTTCACGCAGCGCTTCGAAGACTGGGACATGTTCAAGGCATGGAACTCGGTCTTCGTCGGCGACGACGTCTGCAAGCACTGGTACCTCAAGGGCGCACCCGGCCAGCTCTGGGTCTACGATCCGCCCGACGGCAAGTCGCGGCCGGTCTTCCGCTTCCTGCCCAACGTCACGACGCCGCGCGGCCTGGTGACCAACGAACTGGGCTGGCGCGGCCCGCCGGTCCAGGCGGCGCGCCAGCCCAAGACGGTCCGCATCGTCTTCGTCGGCGCGTCGACCACCGCAGAGGTGCACGGCTATCCTTATTCAGGGCCCGAATACATCCAGAACTGGCTGAACCGCTGGGCGGCGGCGCGGCGGCTCGACGTCAGGTTCGAGGTGCTGAATGCCGGCCGCGAGAGCCTGCAGTCGGCCGACATCGCCGCCGTCGTGAAGACCGAAGTGGCGCCGCTCAGGCCCGATCTCGTCGTCTACTACGAAGGCGGCAACGAGCTCGATCTTTCCACCGTGGTGAAGAACGTGCCCAAGGGCGTGCCGCAGCCGGCCAGCGGGCTGGCGCGCTGGCTGCGCGAAGCGGCCAAGCATTCGGCGCTGGCGCGGCGGCTGGAGGCGATCACCGACGGCGGCGAATGGCCCAAACCCGACTACCAGCTCACCTGGCCCGCCGGCGTCGACGAGAAGGATCCCGATCTCGCGCGCCCCGATCTGCCGGTCAATCTCAGCCGGATCCTGCACAACCTCGACTCGATCCGCGAAGACGTGACCAAGGCGGGCGGTGAGCTTGCCGTCTCGTCGTTCAGCTGGCTGGCCAAGGACGGGCTGCAGCTCGATGCCAACCGGCACAAGCCGCTGGTCGAAGGCCTGAACGTGCGTCTCTATCCCTATCGCTACCGTGACCTCGAGCGGATGACTGTCTTCGAGAACAGGGTGTTCGAGAAGTACGCGAAGGAGCACAAGCTGCCCTTCATCGACGTGGCCGGCTTGATGCCACACGATCCCGAGCTGTTCAGCGACGCCTTCCACAACACGCCAGCCGGTGTGAAGCTCCGGGCCTGGATCGTTTTCCTGCAGCTGGTGCCCCTGATCGAGAAGAAGCTGGTGCTGGGCGAGTGGCCGAAACAGCCGGCCGAAATGGGCGTCGCGCAAGCCCCTTTCGCCGTGGCGCCGCGCAAGATCACTTTCGATTGCACGAACGCGCCCGACGTCGCGCGGCCGGCGGATTAGCAGCGGATTAGCAATAGACCGGTCCGGCGTAGGGATTCCTGTGCATAACGGCCGCGCAAGGCCGGGCTTGGCTTGCGCGCGGCGGTGTGTATAAAGGCTCGCCAACCCGGCGGCCCCTCCCAGGGCCGCCGTTTTTGTTTTCCTCAAGGTCGGAGGGTTGGCATGCAGATTCAGGAAGCGCTCACCTTCGATGACGTCCTCCTGAAGCCCGCCGCCTCGGCTGTTCTCCCCGGCCAGACCGACACCCGGACGCGCCTCACCAGGACCATCGAACTCAATATCCCGCTGATGTCCTCGGCCATGGACACCGTCACCGAGGCGGCCATGGCGATCGCCATGGCCCAGGCCGGTGGCATCGGCGTCATCCACAAGAACCTCGACGCCGAGGCGCAGGCCAACGAGGTACGCAAGGTCAAGAAGTTCGAAAGCGGCATGGTGGTGAACCCCGTCATCATCCATCCCGAACAGAAGCTGGCCGACGCGCTGGCCCTGATGGAAGCGCACCAGATCTCGGGCATCCCGGTGGTCGAGCGCGGCAGCGGCAAGCTGGTCGGCATCCTCACCAACCGCGACGTGCGCTTCGCCACCGACAGCGACACGCCGGTCCATGCCCTGATGACCAAGGACAAGCTGGTCACGGTGCGCGAGGGGGCGACCCGGGAAGAGGCCAAGCGGCTCCTGCACCAATACCGGATCGAGAAGCTCCTGGTGGTGGACGATGCCTATCGCTGCATCGGCCTGATCACCGTCAAGGACATCGAGAAGGCCAACAAGTTCCCCGGCGCCAGCAAGGACGAGAAGGGCCGCCTGCGCACCGCCGCGGCGACCGGTGTCGGCGAGGACGGCCTGCGCCGTGCCCAGATGCTGATCGACGCCGAGGTCGACGTGATCGTGGTCGACACCGCGCACGGCCATTCGCGCGGCGTGCTCGAGGCCGTGACCCGGGTGAAGAAGCTCAGCAACTACACCCAGATCATGGCCGGCAACGTCGCCACCCGCGAAGGCGCGCAGGCGCTGATCGATGCCGGTGCTGACGCTGTCAAGATTGGCATCGGCCCGGGCTCGATCTGCACCACCCGCATGGTGGCGGGTGTGGGCGTGCCGCAGCTCACGGCGATCTTCGAGGCGGCCGAGGCCTGTCACGCCGCGGGCGTGCCGGCGATCGGCGACGGCGGCATCAAATATTCCGGCGACCTCGCCAAGGCGATCGCCGCCGGTGCCGACTGCGCCATGATCGGCTCGCTGCTGGCCGGCACCGACGAGGCGCCGGGCGAGGTGCTGCTCTACCAGGGCCGCTCCTACAAGTCGTACCGCGGCATGGGCTCGATCGGCGCCATGGCGCGCGGCTCGGCCGACCGCTACTTCCAGCAGGAGGTGCAGAGCACGCTCAAGCTGGTGCCGGAGGGCATCGAAGGCCGGGTGCCCTACAAGGGCCCGGTCGGCAACATCATCCACCAGCTGGTCGGCGGCCTGCGCGCCGCGATGGGCTATACCGGCAACGGCACGATCAAGGAGATGCAGAAGAACGCCCAGTTCCTGCGCATCACCGGCTCGGGCCTGCGCGAAAGCCACGTGCACGACGTCGAGATCATGCGCGAAGCCCCGAACTATCGCGGCGGGATGTGACGACGCGCCGAAGGCGCGTCGTCATCCTGAGCGTAGCGAAGGATCTGCGCGATTTGGCGTTGGCCAGTGTCAAGATGGTGTGAATTCGGCTTGCTGAGAGTGCGGTACTCATAGGCGCTAACTTTACGGGCAATCCAACAATAACCTCACCCTGAGGAGCCGCGCGCAGCGTGGCGTCTCGAAGGGTGGGAACGAGCACCGTTTCTGTTGCCGACCCTTCGAGACGCGGCCCTGCGGGCCGCTCCTCAGGGTGAGGCATCTTTGTCGGCTGGCGCCTATGAGTGGCGCGCTCCCAGCCAAGAAAGCAAACCAGCAACCGGCGATGAGATCCTTCGCTGCGCTCAGGATGACGTGAAAATCACGGCTTCACCACCGTCGCCAGCGCCTCCTTGATCGCCCGCGCGATCATCGCGTTGCCGGCCTCGTTCATGTGCCAGAGGACGTAGAGGCTGCGCGGGGCAGGCATGGCGGCCATGGCGCGGTAGCTGTCGAGGGTGGCGAGGCCGTTGCGGCGGGCGCAGGCGAGAAGACCGCCGGTGAGGCGGCGCTGTTCGGCGGCAAAGGAAGGATCGTCCCACACCACCGGATCGTATTCGGCGACCACCAATACCGGCGCGCCCGTGGTCTTCTGCAGCTGGGCGAGGCGTCCGGTGAGGGCGCAGGCGATGCGCTCGCCGGTGCCGGCGGGATGGACGCGGACATGGTCGCCGAACCAGTTGTGCAGCAGGTCGAGGCGGCGCAGCACGAAGTCGACCAGCAGTGAATAGCCCAAGGTGCGCTGCCAGAAGGTGAGCGTGCTCTGCGGATCGGCACGCGGCGGCACGGGCACGCCGCGCAAGGCAAGGTTATCGCCCTCCAGATCGAAGTAGGGTTTGTCGGCGCTCCACAGGCGGCGCATCTCGGTGCGTCTTATGTCGTCGGCGATGAAGGCGACCACGATTGCCGCCGGCTTCACCTCGGCCGCCAGCGCCTCGGCGCGCAGCACGATCTGGTCGAAGCCGTAGCCGCTGACGCCGGCATTGAACACCGGCCGATCGACCAGGCGCTGCAGCGCGGCGGGCCAGGTCTCGCCGTCGCTGACCTCGTCGCCGAAGGTGAAGGAATCGCCGACCGCCAGGATAGGCGCGCCCACCGGTGCCACGGACGCGCCGGTGCTGCGCAGGCCCTGCGCATTGATGGTGATGCCGGGCGCCGCATAGCCGGGCCGCGGCAGATGGCCCAGCCTGGCGTCCTGCAGGTAGCGGCCGGCATCGCGGCCGGCCAGGACCGTGCGCGCTTCGAGCACGAAGTTGGGCCAGGTGAGGAGATAGCCGGACCAGGCGCGCAGGCCCAGCTCGAGCACGCCGAAGCCCACCAGCAGGGCCACCAGAATCAAGGTGATGCGGCCGGGAAGGTCGGAGCGTCGGGAGGCGGTGGAGGAGGAGGCGACGGGGATGGGACGTTGCGCGTCGGGCGTATTCATCGTAGCGGCATGCTTTGAAAGGAAAAACAGACGTGACACCGGGCGCGCGGGTTGCCGCCACCATAGAACTCCTGGACGAAATCGTCAGCCACAGCGAGCGGCCGGCCGACCTCGTCGCCAATGCCTTCTTCCGCGCCCGCCGCTTCATCGGCGGCGGCGACCGGCGGGCGGTCTCCGAGCGCGCCTGGGGAATCCTGCGCCGCTACGGCCAGCTCACCTGGTGGCTCGATCGCACGCGCCATCCCGAGCGCGGCGGCCGCGCCCTGGTGGCGGCCGAGCTGATGCTGGTCGAGGGCATGGGCATCCGCGATCTCGAAGCTTTGTTCGACGGCGGCCGCTATCGGCCCTCGATGCTTGACGAGGCGGAGTATCGCGCGCTGCGCCAGATGGAGGGCCATTCGCTGCCCCATCCCGAGCAGCCCGACTGGGTGCGCTTGAACGTGCAGGAATGGGTCGCCCCGCATCTCAAGGAGGCCTACGGCGAAGCCTGGGGCCGCGAGGTCGCAGCACTCGAGACGCCGCCGCCGGTCGACCTCCGGGTCAATCGCCTGAAGGGCACCGTTGCCCAGGCGCGCGCCGCACTCGCCGAAGAAGGCATCGACACCGAGCCGATGCGCTATGCCGCCGACGGCTTGCGTCTGCGCCGCCGGCTGTCCGTCGTGGCGGGCGAGGCCTTCCAGAACGGGCTGGTCGAGATCCAGGACGAGGGCTCGCAGCTGGTGGCGGCGCTGGTCGATGGCAAGCCCGGCATGCAGATCGTCGATTATTGCGCCGGCGCGGGCGGCAAGACGCTCGCCATCGCCGCCGGCATGAACAACAAGGGCCGCGTCGTCGCCATGGACGTGCTGGAGACCCGGCTCGACCGCTCGGCCCAGCGCCTGCGCCGCGCCGGAGCGCACAATGTCGAGCGCCGCGCCATCGACGCCGACAGCCGCAAATGGCTGAAGCGCCAGGCTGGCGCCTTCGACCGCGTGCTGGTCGACGCGCCCTGCACCGGCACGGGCACCTGGCGACGCAATCCCGACGGCCGCTGGACCTTGCGGCCGCAGGATCTCGAGGAGCTCGTCCCCAAGCAGGCCGCGATCCTCGACGCCGCGGCCAGGCTGGTGAAGCCGGGCGGCGGGCTGGTCTACGCCACCTGCTCGGTGCTGCCGGCCGAGAACGAACGGCAGATCGAGGCGTTCCTCGAACGCAACACGGATTTCGAAGTGGTGCCGGTGGCCGCGATCTGGCGCGAGGTGCTGCCTACCGAGCCGCCGGCCGACGTTGCCCAGGCGCAGTTCCTGCGGCTGTCGCCGCTGAAGCACGGCACCGACGGCTTCTTCGCCGCGACCCTGGCCCGAAAATCCTCCGCCGTCTCCGGCTCTGCGGGGGAGGTGTCGCCGTCTGCGGCGACGGAGGGGGAGCCGAAACCCGAAGAAAGTGAAACCCCATGATCCGCGTCAGGCGGGCGGCGCGCGACGACGCGGCGGCGATCGGGCGGGTGCATGTCGAGACCTGGCAGGCGACCTATGCCGGCCTGCTGCCCGATTCGATGCTGGTGGCGATGTCGGACGTGCGGCAGTCGGCCTGGTGGTCGCAGCTCCTGGCCGATCCCGGCGAGGCGCGCGGCGTGTTCGTGGCCGACGACCAGGAGATGGGCGTGGTGGGCTTCGGCAGCTGTGGGCCGGTGCGCGATCCGCCGGAGGATCTCGAGCGCGCGCTGGACGGCCGCGCCTTCCGGGTGGGCGAGGTCTACACGCTCTATGTCGAACCCGACTTCCAGAATCTCGGCCTCGGCCGGCAGCTGCTGGGCGCGCTGTTCCGTCAGCTCCGCAACGACCGCTTCGACACTGCCGTCCTCTGGATGCTGGCCGAGAATCCGACCCGCTTCTTCTACGAGGGGCTGGGCGGCGAACGGGTGGGCGAGCGCGTCGACACCGTGGCCGGCGTCGATGTCGAGGAGATCGCCTATGCCTGGCGCGACCTCGCCGCGCCGCTGGTGCGCCGCAAGCTGGCGTGAAAGCCCGCGGCCCGTCTTGATACGTCAGGCGTGGCCCGCGAAATGGATCGTGACCGCAAACAGGACCATGCCGACCGCCACGGCTGCGATGGGCAGCAGGATCTCGGTTGCCGCGATCGAGCCGCGGACCTGGCCGGTCGAGGTGTCGACCGGATGGCCGATCCAGTCGCCGAACGATTCCTGCCGCTCGGCCTGCTCGCCCAGCATCTCGCGCGGATGGTCGCGACGGGTGCGGTAGAGCAGGGTGACCAGCCCGACCGTCAGGAAAATGAAGAAACTGACCACGCCCAGCAGCACGCCGCTGTCGTTGGAGCCGGCGAAACCCACCCACGCGGCCAGGGCATAGAGCGCCGCCAGGGCAGCGATGACCTTCATCAGGCCGAGGGGAAATCGATGGAGCATGATGCCCTCCGCAAGGACGGCTCCCCCTGACCGATGAACGCCGGCGCGGCGCCAACGTGACCGGCTGCGACGTTTCATCCTCCTCCCTCGCGCAAAGCGCGGGGGAGGTGTCGGCGTCATCGCCGACGGAGGGGGTGCTCCGACGCGAAGAACACGACCCCCTTCGCCCCTGATTACAGGGGCACTTCCCCCGCCAGGCGGGGGCAGAGAACGATCATCCACACCGGCAAAAGGTTGATGCAGCGGCGCTGCCCGCGTATATCGCCGCATGACCGACCGTTTGCTGATCGTTGATTTCGGTTCCCAGGTTACCCAGCTGATTGCCCGGCGCGTGCGTGAGGCCGGGGTCTACTGCGAAATCCTGCCCTTCCAGGCGGTCGATGACGCGAAAATCAAGGCCTACGACCCACGCGGCATCATCCTGTCCGGCGGCCCGGCCTCGGTCACCGAGGGCCAGTCGCCCAACGCCCATCCCGCCATCTTCGCTGCCAAAGTGCCCGTGCTCGGCATCTGCTACGGCGAGCAGACCATGGCCAAGGAGCTGGGCGGCTCGGTCGAGGGCGGCCATCACCGCGAGTTCGGTCGCGCCGAGGTCGAGATCAAGGCCTCGACCCGCCTGTTCGACGGCGTCTGGCAGCCGGGCGACCGCAAGCAGGTCTGGATGAGCCACGGCGACCGCGTGACCAAGCTGCCGCCCGGCTTCTCCGTGGTGGCCACCAGCGAGAACGCGCCCTTCGCCGCCATCGCCGACGAGAGCCGCGGCTATTACGGCGTGCAGTTCCATCCCGAGGTGGTGCACACGCCCGACGGCGCCAAGCTCTTGCGCAACTTCGCGCTGAACATCGCCGGCGCCAAGGGCGACTGGACGATGGCGGCCTTTCGCGAGCGTGCTATCGCGCAGGTCCGCGCCCAGGTCGGCAAGGGCAAGGTGATCTGCGGCCTGTCGGGCGGCGTCGACTCCTCGGTGGTGGCCGTGCTGCTGCACGAGGCGATCGGCGACCAGCTGCAATGCGTGTTCGTCGACCACGGCCTGCTGCGCCTCAACGAGGGCGAGGAGGTCGTGCGCCTGTTCCGCGACCACTACAACATCCCGCTGATCCACGCCGACGCCTCCAAGGAGTTCCTGAAGGCGCTGGAGGGCGTCACCGACCCGGAGAAGAAGCGCAAGACCATCGGCGCGCTGTTCATCGACGTGTTCGAGGCCGAGGCCAAGAAGATCGGCGGTGCCGAGTTCCTGGCGCAGGGCACGCTCTATCCCGACGTGATCGAATCGGTCTCCTTCACCGGCGGCCCGTCGGTCACGATCAAGAGCCATCACAATGTCGGTGGCCTGCCGGCGCGCATGAATATGAAGCTGGTCGAGCCGTTGCGCGAGCTGTTCAAGGACGAGGTGAGGGTGCTCGGCCGCGAGCTCGGCCTGCCGGCCGACCTGGTGAACCGCCATCCGTTCCCCGGACCGGGCCTCGCCATCCGCATCCCCGGCGACATCACCCGGGACAAGCTCGATCTCCTGCGAAAGGTCGACGCCGTCTATCTCGACGAGATCCGCAAGGCCGGCCTCTATGACAGCATCTGGCAGGCCTTCGCCGTGCTGCTGCCGGTGCGCACCGTCGGCGTGATGGGCGACGGCCGCACCTACGACCAGGCCTGTGCCCTGCGCGCCGTCACCTCGACCGACGGCATGACCGCCGACTACTACCCCTTCGACCACGCCTTCCTCGGCCGCGTCGCCAACCGCATCATCAACGAATGCCGCGGCATCAACCGCGTGACCTACGACATCACGAGCAAGCCGCCGGGAACTATTGAGTGGGAATGATTTTGGCCCTGCCGGGAGTATCCGGCGACACGCCAGAATACGACGTAACACGCTGATAACCAAAACATAATCATCCATAGACG